>ERZ1048872.381-NODE-381-length-49922-cov-11.989372_pt1 | contig 49922 bp, 51 predicted proteins | sample MGYA00383100_ERZ1048872 | MGnify/ENA primary metagenome ERZ1048872 (study PRJEB29581, sample SAMEA5548370) | metagenome | biome: marine; feature: coastal; material: water | depth 50 m | study: Short-term variability in the microbial, nano- and picoplankton...
AATGGTGGCCCCTCAGTGACTTGAACACTGGACCTACCGATTATGAGTCGGGCGCTCTAACCAGCTGAGCTAAGGGGCCATCAAAATTGAACTGTTCTACAAAGGAATTGTAAAACGGCGTGCAGTATAAGCATTTTTTATTTTATTGTCACCTACTTAAGCTTTATTATTTTCGCTTTATTGTCTATTCGATTGATTATTAGCCAGCTTCGGCTTTTTACTGTATTTATAACCTTACCTATAGAGTTTTCAACTTTCACTAAACAGTTTGCAATTAGTTAAATCAAAAACAAGCCTATAACAACTTGCTTATATTCTAGTTTCTTGTCATCGATATCACTCCATGTTTTCATCAGCTTAATCAACCAGTTCAATCCCTAAACTTTCCAATAATATAACAGCTTCTAATCGACAAAACTTAGCACCTTTGATGTCATTTTGATAAACATCAATAGAGTAGCTTGATGCATCAGTAAAGTCGGCCGCTGATAAATTTGTTTTACCAAACAAGCTATGAGTAAAATCGGTTAACGTAAAATTTGCTTCAGAAAAATTTCCTTCGCGAAAGTCTACATCATGGGCTTTACACTCTTCAAGAACCAACTCAGGTAACGATAGTCTGAAAAAGGACGAATTATTAAGAATACACTGTGTAAATTTCACTGGTGCACGGAATGCCAAGCGTGGCCAAGAAACTCTCGTCCAGTCAACACCAATGAGTTTACAGCCTTCAAAGGTTACATCCCTAAATTGACTAAAAGCTAATTTAACTAAGGTCAAATTGCAACGAATAAAGTGACAATCAATAAATTTATAGTTTCTAAAGCTGGCATCAGTAAAGTCACAGTCTTGGAAAGTACAATCATCAAATTCCTTTGCTGACCATTGCGTTTCTACTAAATCTAAGCCCTTGAAGGTTTCAGATAAAAACTCTGTTTTATCATTATCGATAGTTTTCATGGTAATCAATTTCTCTTGGCAAAACGGGAAATAAAATTCTATGGGATATCGTCTACCACAACCAGATCAATGTAAACTAGGTCAGTTCAATGGAACAAATAATAGCAATGGGGTGAATAGTATTTTGTAGGGCGAGTGAGTGAAATTTAAATGTTATCGCTACTAAAGTAACAAGGTTTACTCAGAGTAGATTGAAGGTCACTAGACTGCCCTTGAGGTTGGCATGGCCCGCTTGAATTCTTCTTACAAAAACAAGCAGTCCGAAACCAGCAAGGCTTAGCTAAAGCATAGCCTTATTTTAGAGTGATTTTACTCACCATCAAGGAAGCTTTTTAATTGCTCTGAGCGAGATGGATGACGTAATTTGCGTAATGCTTTCGCTTCAATTTGACGAATACGCTCACGGGTAACATCAAACTGCTTACCAACTTCTTCAAGCGTATGATCGGTATTCATGTCGATACCAAAACGCATTCTAAGTACTTTGGCTTCACGAGCAGTTAAGCCCGCAAGTACTTCATGCGTTGCGCCTTTAAGGTTTTCAGACGTCGCTGAATCAACTGGTAGTTCACCACTGCCATCTTCAATAAAGTCACCTAAGTGTGAATCTTCATCATCACCGATTGGCGTTTCCATCGAAATTGGCTCTTTAGCAATTTTTAACACCTTACGAATTTTATCTTCAGGCATAATCATGCGTTCCGCTAATTCTTCTGGCGTTGGTTCACGTCCCATCTCTTGTAACATTTGACGAGAAACACGGTTTAATTTGTTAATCGTTTCAATCATATGCACTGGAATACGAATAGTACGTGCTTGGTCGGCAATTGAACGAGTGATTGCTTGACGGATCCACCATGTTGCATAAGTCGAGAACTTATAACCACGACGGTATTCAAACTTATCAACCGCTTTCATTAAACCAATATTACCTTCTTGAATTAAATCTAAGAATTGTAAACCACGGTTGGTGTATTTCTTGGCAATTGAAATAACTAAACGTAAGTTAGCTTCAACCATTTCTTTTTTCGCACGACGAGCTTTTGCTTCACCGATTGACATACGACGGTTAATGTCTTTTATACCGTGAATATTTAAATGGGTTTCTTCTTCAATTTGATTTAACTTTAGAATACAACGCTCAACATCTAATTCAATGTCGCTTAACTTGTTTGAATAGGCATGACCTGCCGCTCTTTCCGCCTCAAACCAGTCTTTTGATGTTTCATTACCAGGGAAAATTTTGATAAAGGTGGTCTTAGGCATTCCTGCGCCCATCACACAGTGTTTCATGATCAAGCGTTCTTGCACACGCAATCTATCCATCATACCACGCATATTTTTCACTAATTTATCAAATAATTTAGGAATTAAGCGAAACTCTTTAAAGACTTCAGCAACCGCGTCGATAGCTTCTTGCGCATCTTTATGGCCACGGCCTTTTTTCTCAACGATCTTATTGGCATTTTCATGAGCGTCACGTAGAGCGGCAAACTTCTCACGGGCTAATTCAGGATCTGGGCCTGTATCTTCCTCTTCCTCATCTTCATCGTCTGAGTCACTTTCATCCTTGTCTTCATCATCAAGTTCTTCTTTTGATAATTCAGAGCCAACGTGAGTGGCCGCAGCAGCAACATCTTCGTCTTCAGCGTCAGGGTCTAAAAAACCAACAATGATATCAGTTAATCGCAGCTCTTCCGCTTCATAGTTATCCCACATTTCAAGCAAATAATTAATTGCTGGTGGATATTCAGAAACACTACGTTGTACTTCTTTAATGCCTTCTTCAATACGCTTAGCAATGACGATTTCGCCTTTGCGCGTCAATAATTCTACCGTGCCCATTTCACGCATATACATGCGTACAGGATCAGTTGTTCGGCCAATTTCACTTTCTACGGTAGCAAGTGCTTGGGCAGCAGCTTCTGCCGCATCTTCATCAGTATTAGCCTCACTCATCATCAAGGTATCAGCATCTGGTGCATTTTCAAACACCTGTATACCCATGTCATTGATCATGCGTACAATATCTTCTACTTGATCCGAATCGATAATATCTTGTGGGAGATGATCGTTAACTTCTGCAAACGTTAAATAACCTTGCTCTTTACCTTTGGTTATTAACTCTTTAAGTCTTGATTGAGGGGCTTGTTCCATTGACGAGTGTCCACCTGTGTATTGTAAATAAGGGTAGCAATGCTGCGCACTAGTGCAGCATAACAAAGCCGCGAATTATAGCGAATTATTTGCGCTATTTCCAGTAATTAAAGTCTTCTTTACCTTGTGGCAAGTGCTTTATTTAACTCAAGTATAGCTGTTCGTTACTATGTTGCATTGAGTATGGCCTGCAGCTCTTGCTTTTCTTGTTTCGTCATTTGTCCTGCTCGAGCTTTTTGTAGCAATATTTCGGCTCGTTGTTCAACAAAGTTATTGAGCAACTTTTCGATACTATCAAGAAAAACATCGGTAGCGGCGTCTGCTTCAATATGATGTTGCCAACACATTAATTTTGCCAGCTGCTTGCCTTGCTCGGTATCCCGAAAATATTCCAACAACTGTGCTGTTTTAATTTCTGGATTTTGCTGACATAAGCTCAGCAATTGATTCAATAAAGCAACTCCAGGAATATCTATAGGCTGTAAAACAGAGATATCATCTAACGAATTTACTATATGGGGGTGCTCTAGTAATAATGCAATGGCTAATCTTACTGGCGTAACTTTAGTGTTCTTTCGGACAATTTTCTTTGATGGATTGGCATGCATTTTTTGCAATTCAAGCAATCGTTTTTCACTGGTAACACTAAAGCGAGCAGCCATTTCGTCGATGATTGCATCTTTTAATATACTATCGGGCATTTTCAACAGATAAGGTTGTAGCTTATCAATTAAGGCTACTTTTTCTTCCGTACTGCTAACCGGGTTATCTTCCAAAAATTTATCAAAAATAAATTGAGAAAGCGGTACTGCTTGTTCAAGTACACTTTCAAAGGCTTGCTGTCCTTGTTTGCGAATCAGTGAATCAGGGTCTTCACCATCAGGGACAAAAACAAATTTTAATGCAAAACCATCTCGAATATAAGGTAATGCGTTTTCCATCGCTCGCCACGCGGCATCACGCCCTGCTCTATCGCCATCGTAACAACAAATGACTTCTTTTACCGTGCGAAATAGGGTTTGCAGTTGCTCAGAAGTAGTAGCAGTTCCTAGGGAGGCTACCGCATAATCGACGCCATGCTGCGCTAAAGCAACAACATCCATATAACCTTCAACAACCACTAAGCGTTGCAGACTTTTATTCGCCTGCTTAGCCTCATAAAGGCCATACAATTCTTGCCCTTTATGATAAATTCGTGTTTCGGGTGAGTTTAAGTATTTAGGCTTTTCATCCCCCAATACTCGACCACCAAAACCAATCGTTCGGCCACGTTTGTCGTTAATAGGGAACATAATACGACCACGAAACCTGTCATAGGGTCTGTTTTTCTCTCCTTGAATCGCCATGCCTAAATCAACTAATTGTTGATTAGCTTGACCATTAGCAGAGAAAACTTTCATCATGCCATCCCAAGCATCACCGATATAGCCGATACCAAAGCGCTTAACGACTTCGCCACTCAAGCCTCTACCCTTTAAGTAGTTAATGGCGGTGTCTTTATCGGTGGCTGTTTTTAATTGTTGTTGATAGAAGCGACTCACTTGCTTCATCAACTCATAGTCATCTTGCTTTTGTTGATAAATTTCTTGTTGACGACGCTGCTGTGCAGGGCTGGCATTATTTTCTTCTCGCACCACTTCCACACCACAATGTGATGCAAGCTCTTCAATGGCATCAACAAAATCAAGCCGGTCAAACTCCATTAAAAAGGAGATGGCATTACCGTGCTCTCCACAACCAAAACAGTGATAAAATTGTTTATCATTGCTTACGGTAAAAGAGGGAGTTTTTTCATTATGGAAGGGGCAACATGCTTGATAATTCTTACCCGCCTTTTTCAACGGTACACGGGCATCGACTAATTCAACAATATCAGCGCGGGCTAATAAGTCATCAATAAATTGTCGAGGGATACGTCCGGCCATACTACTTAAAGTTCTAGTTAGTAAGAAAGTTCAAAGGTGTATTCTACACAATAAACACCAAGAAAAAAGCATAAAAAAACCGTAACAACCTAAGTCATTACGGTTTTTTCAAATCTGCTTAGCCTTGTTAATTCAGCGCTGCTCTAACTTGGCCGCTCACTGCGCCCATGTCTGCTTTTCCCTGCATTAAAGGCTTTAACACTGCCATTACTTTACCCATGTCAGCCATTGAGGCGGCACCAGTATCAGTCATTGCTTTGCTAATTAAATCTTTAATTTCTGCATCATTAAGGGGCTTAGGAAGAAAGAACTCTAAGGCACTTACTTCTTCAGCTTCTTTTGCTGCTAATTCTTCACGACCACCATCACTAAACATTATGATGGACTCTTTACGCTGCTTAACCATTTTGGTTAGTATGGCAATAATATTGTCATCTGTTGCTTCGGTATCGTGATCAATTTCAGCTTGCTTGATAGCAGATAATGCCATGCGAATAACACCAAGACGTAATTTGTCTTTGGCGCGCATAGCATTTTTCATTTCGTCTTTGAGTTGAATTAGTAGTGACATCTAATACGCTCGAAAGGTTACTAAGGTCATTCTTAAAAAAGAAAAGTCTTAGTACATGCGAATGCGACGAGCATTCTCACGAGAAACTTTTTTCGCAGCACGTTTAACAGCCGCTGCTTTTTTACGCTTACGTTCCCAAGTCGGCTTTTCATAACATTCGCGACGACGAACTTCTGAAAGGATACCTGCTTTTTCACATGAACGTTTAAAACGACGTAATGCTACGTCAAATGGTTCGTTTTCTCTTACTTTAATTACTGGCATGTACTTTTTTACCTTAGTATGTATCTATATAAATCGGCGTTTGACTTCGATTATTTGCAATAAAAAACCTTGTCTACACCCGCTCTATCAAAAATGGGTGACGTATTCTACTGCTAACTGCTTAGTGATGTAAAGGCTATTTGGTTCATACGAACAAATAAACTAGCGAAATAAAAGAATGCTAGGTAAAATCGCCTCACTTATCGTTAACCGACACCAATACTATGCGAATTTTAGGCATCGAAACCTCTTGTGATGAAACCGGCATTGCAATTTATGATGATGAACAGGGGATTATGGCGCACCAACTTTATAGCCAGATTGCCGTACATGCTGATTACGGCGGTGTTGTGCCTGAGCTTGCGTCACGCGATCATGTTCGTAAAACCATTCCTTTAATTAAAGCAGTCTTAGCAGAAGCTAAGTTAACACCACAAGATTTAGACGGTGTTGCTTATACTGCCGGTCCTGGGCTTGTTGGTGCCTTATTGGTTGGCTGTTCAATTGGCCGAAGCTTAGCGTATGGCTGGGATTTACCTGCAGTGCCTGTGCATCATATGGAAGGACACTTATTGGCGCCTATGCTAGAAGATGATGTACCTGAATTTCCTTTTGTAGCGTTATTAGTGTCAGGTGGACATACCATGTTAGTGCGCGTTGACGGTATTGGCCAATATAAATTGTTGGGAGAATCAGTAGATGATGCGGCAGGTGAGGCATTTGATAAAACAGCTAAGCTGTTAGGTCTAGATTATCCCGGCGGGCCAGCGTTATCTAAAATGGCAGAAAATGGTGTTGCCAATCGCTTTAAGCTGCCACGTCCAATGACAGATAGACCAGGCTTAGACTTTAGCTTTAGTGGTTTAAAAACCGCAGCAGGCACTTTAGTTCGCAAAGAGTGTACTAGCTCTGAGGGAGAGAAACTTGCTGAAAGCGAGCTAAAACAAACTCATGCTGATATCGCCCATGCTTTTCAACAAGCGGTAGTGGATACCTTAGCGATAAAATGTAAACGGGCACTCAAACAAGAAAACTTGAATCGTTTAGTGATTGCAGGTGGCGTTAGTGCGAACAGCGCATTGCGAGAAAAGTTAGCCATCACCACCAAAAAGTTAGGCGGCAGTGTCTTTTATCCTCGGCCAGAATTTTGTACCGACAACGGTGCCATGATCGCCTATGCGGGTTTACAACGACTAAAAGCAAACACTCACGCCGATTTAACCTTTAAAGCAAATCCTAGATGGTCGTTAGATTCTTTGCCAGCAGTGGAATAAATAAAAAGTGATGAGTAGCGAGTTAGCGAGTATTTCGCCACTCTTCACTATTAACTGACCACTTGTTGTTTTTTTCCCAACTGAAGTAAACTGGGTAAAAAGATCAAGGTAAAAAGTGTACTAACACTCATACCACCAACAATGACCGCAGCAATACCTCGATACAGCTCAGCGCCTGCCCCTGGCACCAACAATAACGGTAGCATACCGCAAATACTGGTTAAGGTACTCATCAAAATAGGTCTAAGCCTAAGTCTAACGGCTTGTTCAACCGAGTTATGGCGAGATAAGCCTTCTCGCTCTCCCATGCGAGTTTGATACACTAATAAAATCGCATTATTCACCACAAGACCAAGCAGGATAATAAAACCTATCATGGTCAGTAAATCAAGGGGTTGGAATATAACTAAATTGGTTAACTGCAAAAAGCCAATACCGCCAATAGTCGCAAGCGGAATCGTTAATACCACTAATAAACTATCCTTAAAAGATTGAAATAAGGCCGCCATCAATAAATAAAGGATAATCAACGCAAAAATAAAGCTTTGGCTCATACTGGTTAGTGCTTCAGTTAAGGCTTCAGCACTGCCTCTATAGTTAACACTGGCACTAACGCCACTGTCACTGGCAACATCAGCAGACAACACAGCCATAATAGCAGGCTCTGCTTTAGTTTTGATTTGTGCTATAGCCTCTTCTAGGCTCAAGTCATCTGGTGGTGTAACTCGTAAGGTGATAGTGCGTTGCCTATTTACCCGCCTGATTGAGCTTGGCCCTGCGGTTCGGACAATGTCAACTAACTCCCCCACTCCTTGAATGCCCGCATTTGGGGTATATAAGGGGATTGCTGCCAACTCTTCGGGTGATTGCCAATCGGTTGCACGAAGAAAGACATCAAGACGCTTTTGACCGTTAAAGAAGTCACCAACATACAAGCCTGTACCTAATGAGCGTGAAATAGCCGAGACTTCTGAGCGATTCCAACCTGCCTCAGCCATTCGCCTTTCATTAGGGATCAAACGCAATTCTGGCTCAGCTAATGTCAAGCCAGGTGACGGTTGAATGCGTGCTCCAGCTAATGTTTGGCTAATAGCGCCATAACCTGTTTGAGCGGCTTTTAATAAGGTATCAACATCGTTGCCTTGAATATCAACATCAATTCGTCGACCACCACCAAGGCTTTGAAAGATTTGTGACTGTGAGGCGAAGGCCATAGTATCAGGGAAGCCTTGTAAAAACTCAGTATTAAGAACCTGTATGAGCTTACCAATATCGTCAGCATCTTCAGCGCGTCCGCCCATAAAACCAAAACTGCCAAAAAAACCCATCCAAGTGTGAGCTATTTTAGGCTCTTTTTCGCCCCTTAAATAAGGCATTATTCGACGGTTGATTTCATCACTCATTTCAAAACGTGCCGCAGGATAACTTAACCCTGGAGGGGGTAAAATAAAAGCTCGAAATTGGTTTTGATTGCCTTTGGGTAAATAATCTATTTTAGGGAATAGTAACCAACTACCAGCGAATGAAATAAACATTAAGCTAAAGATCCAAGCATAACGCTTTGCTGGCGAGCTAGTAATACGCATAATGCCTTGAGTAATGTTACGCCACCAATGGGCATGAGGATCGACTTCTTTAACTTCTGCCAATAGTTTTCTTGCCGCAGTAGGTAAAACGGTAACAGCAACAATTAATGAGGCGACAATAGCCACGGCAATAGTGATAGCTAAATCCGCAAATAGCTGGCCAGAAACAGCCTCTAAAAAAGCAATGGGTAAGAAAATTGCCACTGTAGTTACAGTTGAGGCGATCAAAGCACCCCACACTTGAGTAGCACCTTTTAGCGATGCACTTTCGGGGGCTTCGCCTTTTTCCCTAAGCCTGACAATATTTTCTAACACCACAATTGCCGCATCTAATACCATACCCACTGCAAAAGCTAAGCCCGCCATGGAAATAATATTCAAGGTTCTATTCGTAATATACATCACAACTAAGGTGACGATTAACGAAATAGGAATAGCTAAGGCAACAATTAGCGTTGCTCTGAATTTACGTAAAAACCACCCTAAAACGATGATTGCCAAGGCTATGCCTATTAACAAATTATTACGTACTAAATTCATTGAGCGATTAATATAAATAGTTGCATCTGACATTTGGATCATTTGCAAGCCAACTCGCTTTAAGGGGCCACTATTTAGCTCACTCATCGCGGCTTTTAAATCATCCATGACTTGCATTACATTTACCCCCTGCTCTGCTTGCGCATTCATGGCAATAGCAGGTTCACCATCAAGGGTTAAAATACCAATTCTGTCTTGTAAGGTTTGTTCAACAACAGCGACATCACGCAATAAAATAGGTTGGCCATCACGCCATTCTAAGACCATTTCTCCTAGCTGCTCAGCGCCATACTTACCTGAAAACCTTAAGGTATATTTTCTTCGCCCTACTTCATTAAAGCCGCCTGAGGTATCACTATTATTGGCTAAGGTAGCGGCAAGTTCAGGGATATTCAAACCTAAAGCGGCGGCCTTATAGGGATCAAAAGTAATTCTTAATTGAGAAGATAAACCACCAAAAGCATTAGTTTTAGAAATACCTGATACACGCTCGATACGTGTTTGAATCACCTCTTCCACATAATCTTGATAGCTAACAATATCCCGTTTATTATCTGGTAAGGGTTTTAACGCAAACCAAGCAATTGCATCAAACCTTCTATCACCACCGACAGAAATCACAGGTTCAGTTGAGTCAGCAGGATAGTTTGGTACTTGGTTTAGTGCGCTCATCACATCAATTAAAGCACGCTCTAAATTCACACCTGACTTATAACGCAAGGTGATATTGCCACTGCCTTGGCCAGATGTTGACGTCAATAACTCTAGACCTTGCAGACCTTTTAGCACATCTTCTTGCCGTTCAATGATTTCAGCTTCCATTTCTTCCGGTGCCGCAGAGCGCCAACCCGTAGAAATACTAATTTCCGGCTTACTGATATCTGGTGTTAATTGCACAGGCAATTTAAATAAACTAATGGCGCCAAATAGCGCAACCAACAAAACAGCAACAATGACCGCGGTAGGATTTTTAAGCGCAGGCGATGTTAAATTCATTACCGCTTTCCTTTGTCACTTTGATCATTGTTAAGTTTTGTAGCATCTTTGGTCTTATTAGGCTTATCGTCACCACCAGAAATAAGCTCATGGTTATTATCTTTAATGACAACACTTTGACCACTTTGTAAACGCTCAGCGCCACGAATGACAATCAAATCACCTTGGTTAATTTCAGTGGTTGATAAGACACTAGAAATAGCCACTAAATCATCCATACCAACACCTACGGCAACAGGTATTTGCTCAGCTTTTGCTTCTTTATCAGTTTTATTTATGCGAAACACACTGACACCATCACGACGTAACACCAACGCATCACGAGGCACGGCTAGTGCCTCTATACTAGGACCATTGGCCACTTTTGCCTTGATATTTAAACCGACTGGCCAGTCAAATGCTGACATATCTAAACGCACTTCCATTAAGTGAGAGCGAGTATTAGCAACAGGCACTAAGGTTTTAATGTTCGCATATCCTGTACCTAATGGAGACTCAACCGCTACTTGTTTAGCTTGTTTTAAAAACTGATAGGCAACAATAGGTGCAAATACAGAGGCTTCACTATTTGCTATTTCAACAAGACGGACAATAGCGCTGCCATTGTTGACGTATTCACCTAAGCTAGCAATTCGCTGTGCGACAACGCCTGCAAAAGGTGCTTTTAATTGTGTGTAGGCTATATTTTGTTGTGTTCTCGACAACAGTGCTTGGGCAGCAATAACATCACCTTTAGCAATATCTCGCTCAGAAATAGTTTTATCCAAGTCTGTAGCAGGTGACAATTTTTGCTTAACCAGTTGTGTTTTACGAGTCACTTCTGCTGCTAAAAAACGTAGATGTGCACGGCTATTTAATAGATTTGCTTGCTGTTCTTTAAGTTTAATTTTCAATTGCTTATCATCTACACGAGCAATAACATCACCTTTATTTACCCGAGCACCAATGGCAGATAAACTGATTAACCGACCAGAGATTTCTGCCGCTATATTGGCGTCATTTTGACTAACGACAGTACCAGACACCCAAACAACAGGCGCTAGAGAGGTAATTTTTGCACTAACGACATTAACATTAGCTGGTGGAAACTGTTGCGCGATAACAGCTTGAGTAAAAGCTAGACTCACAGCGGTAAAAAAAAGGATGTTAACTATTTTGTTCATGAAGTTCCTCAAAATTTGTGCAACTAATTCTTTTTAATTGATATTTTGCTTTCAGTGCCTTTGAGCAAGCGAACTATATTGTCTTTATGACGGAATATAATTAAACCACTCAACATCAACGTTGGGTAAACATACATAGGTTTAAGTAAAAAAACATACACTGGCGCCATTGATACAGTCACAATAGCGGCTAAGCTTGAGTATTTTGTTAACTTAGCAACCCCAAGCCAAGTAACAATTAACAAAGCACCTAAACCGAAACCTATAGGCAGTAACGTTCCCAGTGCTGTTGCTACGGCTTTGCCACCCTGAAAATTGAAAAAAACAGGATACATATGCCCTAAACAGGCTGAAACACCAATAATGCCTAAATATAATGGCTCTTTCTCACCCATATAAGCATATAAAAAATACGTGCCCCAGACGGGAATAGTGCCTTTTAATATATCAAGAAATAATACGGTTCCTGCGGTCAACTTACTGCTAATACGCAGCACATTGGTTGCGCCAGGATTACCAGAACCTATAGTACGGGGATCAGGCAAGCCTAATAATTTGCATATTAAAATAGCACTAGAAATTGAGCCTATTAAATAAGCAGCAATAATCATGGCAAGGGTTAATAGCAACATAGCAATGAGAAAACATCAAAAAATGAACAATAATGTTCATTCTATCTTGTTATCTTCTAGTTTTTCTACTGCCACGCAGGTAAACTCGCATTTATTTTTTAATAATTATTATTAATAGGCAGAAAATGGACAAGGTTTTTATTAAAGGTTTGCATATCCAAACCACCATTGGCTTTTTTCAGTGGGAAAAAGAAATAAAGCAGACGCTTGTGATTGATGTGGCGATGGCTTGGGATACTGCCAAGGCAGCGATTAGTGATGAGTTAGCAAAAACTCTAGATTACGCTGAAATTTCAACAGCTATTGAAACATTTGCCAATAATAATCCCGTAGACTTATTAGAAACATTGGCTGAACGCATGGCTGCATTTTTAATGGCGCAATACCAAATTCCTTGGCTACAACTTAAAATAGGTAAGCCGGGTGCGGTTCATAATGCTGACACTGTAGGTGTTGAAATAGAACGTGGCCAATTAACCAATAGTCCAACAAACTAATGACGACAATATATATATCATTAGGCAGTAATGTTGAGCGTGAATACCACGTAAAACGTGGCCTTGAAGCACTAGCAAGTGCTTTTAACCTGCCATTTCATACACTTAAACTTTCATCATTATTTGAAAGTGAAGCGATTGGCTTTAGCGGCAAGCCTTTTTACAATATGGTTATTGCGCTAGAATGTCAGCTCAGCGTTGAACAAGTTGCTACTATTTTGCGAGAGATAGAGTTTAGCTATGGTCGTAGCGTTAATGCTAAAAAATTTAGTCCACGCACATTAGATCTCGACCTGCTACTTTTTGATGACTTGATAACCGAAACGCCAGCACAATTACCACGTGATGAAATAGACAAAAATGCTTTTGTATTATGGCCGTTAAGTGAAATAGCCCCTGATTTAATACATCCAACGCTCAATAAAAGCTATCAAAGCTTATGGCAAGATTATGACAAATCTCGCCAGCAATTAAAGATTGTTAAGCAGTGCTGGTAAAAATAAAGCGACGAAAATAAAACCACAAAAACAAACCAATGGACAATTTGGGCCGCCCCCAAACCGACAAAGAAAATTAAGGAACACATGAGTACATTAGAAATAATCATTTTGGCATTACTGCAAGGCTTAACAGAGTTTTTACCTATCTCCAGCTCTGCCCATTTAATATTGCCATCACAACTTTTAGGCTGGCAAGATCAAGGTCTTGGCTTTGATGTCGCGGTACATGTAGGCACTCTTTTAGCCGTAATGCTTTATTTTCGTAAAGAGTTAGGTGCTATGTCTGTTGCTTGGTTAGGGTCTATTAATATTGGCCCTGCTAAAAACAGTAACGATAATCAAGTAAACTTTGAAGGCAAGCTAGCCTGGTGGATTATTTTCGCTACCATCCCCGCAGGTTTATTTGGTTTATTAGGCAAAGACTTTATTGAAGCGCATTTACGCTCAGCACTCGTTATTGCAGCAACAACGTTATTATTTGGTTTTTTACTAGGCTTTGCCGATATTAAAGCAGGGCATAGAAACACACATAAACCAATAGAGAAGCTTGGCCTTAAAGGAGCAATGCTAATTGGTATAGCACAAGCCGTAGCATTAATTCCTGGCACGTCTCGTTCCGGGATCACCATGACCATTGGCCTAATGCTAGGTTTGTCTCGTGATAATGCCGCTCGCTTTTCTTTTTTATTATCTATTCCAGCCATTGCTATGGCAGGCAGTTACTTAACCCTAAAACTGGTGTTATCAACAGAAGAGGTTGACTGGCAAGCAATAGGTCTTGGTAGTTTACTGGCTTTTGTCAGCGCTTATACTTGTATTCATTACTTTCTTATTCTATTGAATAAATTAGGCATGATGCCCTTTGTTATATACCGACTACTACTAGGCGTGGGTTTATTATGGTTTATACTTTAATAAAAAGCCTTTAGTTAACCATAATCTTGTTAAAAATATATTAGTAAAACAAAATACAGTGTGAATTCAAATATGATTGCAATTACCTTAGAAAACTTTCAGCAAGTGGTGTTGGAAGAATCAAAGAACAAATTAGTATTAGTGGCTTTTTGGGCAGGCCAAGTCCCTGAAAGTGTTGAGTTAAAAGACAAGCTATCAGCAAAAGTTACACTATTTACCGAGCAAATAGTAATGGCGAGTGTTGATTGCCAAACTGAGCAACAAATTGCCCAACAATTTGGTATTCAAGGCCTACCAACGGCTGTACTTGTTAAAGATGGCCAACCCATTGATGGTGTTTCAGGGCCACAAACAGATGAAACCATTTCGGCCTTTTTGGATAAACATCTGCCTAAAAAAGAAGATATACTACTGGCTCAAGCACAAAACTTATTAACCGAAAACAAGCTAAATGATGCGCAAAAAGTAATAATCCAAGCTTATCAAATTAACAATGAACGTGCCGATATTAAGCTGCTATTCGCTGATGTGAGCATTCAACTGGGTAAAACGGATGATGCGCAAGCATTACTTGATAGCATCATGATGGTGGATCAAGACAGTTATTACCAAGCAATATTGGCTAAATTAGAGCTTGCCAGCCAAGCGGCTAACTCTCCTGAAATTCAAGCATTAGAAGCACAGTTAGTCGCTAAGCCTGATTACATTGAGCTTAAACACCAACTCGCAGCTCAATATAGCCAAGTGAATCGTCATGAAGATGCTTTGCAATTGTTATTTCGATTAGTGCAAGCAGGTGATGTTGAAACAAAAGAGCAGAGTAAAACATTATTTTTAGATGTGCTAAAAGCACTACCTGATGGTGATGCCATTGCAACAAAATACCGCCGCAAGCTCTATACACTGATGTATTAACCTTAAGTAACGAGAAAAAGCAGTTACGAGTTGCGAAAAGGTAATTGATGGTCGCTTCGAAGCTCGTAACTTCACTTACTCACAACTGAGCTTATGGTAAATGCTCACTAGCCAGATAGTCATGAGACTGCATTTCTTGTAAACGACTTAAGCATCGCTTAAATTCAAAGGCTAAGTTACCGCCACTGTATAAATCTTCAAGGGCTGTTTCGGCAGAAATGATAAGTTTTACATTTCGCTCATAAAACTCATCCACTAAAGCAATAAAGCGTCTTGTGCTATCATCACTTTCTCGTCCCATTCTTTTAACATTGGCCATTAATACCGTGTGATATAACTGGCTGATCTCCATGTAATCACTTTGGCTACGAGCACTTTCACACAGCACACAAAAGTCGAAATAAACAACACCGTCAGAAACACAAACTGTCGGCAATTGTCGGTTATTTATCTCAATATCAACGTTTTCCTTGCCGACTTCACAAGAAAGCTGTTTAAAGTAGTGGTGTAAGTTATCACTCGCTTGTTGATCCAATGGGTAATGATAAATTTCAGCTTGCTCTAAAGTGCGCAAACGATAATCCACGCCACTATCAACATTAACAATTTCAGTGTGCTCATTGATCAACTTTATTGCTGGTAAAAAGCGCTCTCGTTGCAAACCATTACGATAGAGCTGATCGGGAATAATATTTGAAGTGGCCACTAAAGTGACATTATGCGCGAATAACTCTTCAAACAAAGCCCCTAAAATCATGGCATCGGTAATATCAGAGACAAAAAATTCATCAAAACAAATAATACAAGTTTCTTGAGCAAACTTTTTAGCAATGATTTTTAGTGGATCAGATTGGCCAGTAAGACCCTTTAGCTCTTGATGCACTCTATGCATAAAGCGATGAAAATGGACGCGCATTTTATTTTCAAACGGTAAGCAATCATAAAAAGTATCAACTAAATAAGTTTTTCCTCGACCCACTCCGCCCCAAAAATACAATCCTTTTACTGGTTTCACCTCTGGTTTGGCATAAACCTTTTTCCAGCGATTAAGTACTTTTTTAAAGCTTGAAACTTCAACAGGCTTAGCTTGCAGGTCTTCATAGAGTCGCTGCAGATGATTTACTGCATTTTCTTGTGCCGCATCAAAAAGAAAATCATCTCGCGTTAAGTCTTGTTTATACTTATCAATAGGGGAAAGTTTTATCATGAAAGAACCATATTTATTTTGGTATTTTGCTGCTATAAATGGATTGAAAAGAAAGTTTGCTAACAATGTGTTTATATAAACACATTGTTTAGATATTATTGTAAACTATCAAGGCAGTAATTTTTTACTCTTTTTTAAATTTTATTTCCAATAGACCAAAGGTACCCCTATGACCGTAGTAACTGCATTAATTGTTTTCATTGTTGGCAGCATTGCTGGTTTTTTTGTTAACCATTTTTTGTCATCATCAAACCAAGAGCAGCGCAAACTAGCTGAGCAAGTAACTAAAAGCGAAGCCGCATTAGCGCAATATAAATTAGATGTTGCAGACCACTTGGAAAGCTCTGCTAGTTTATTAGCGCAAATGAACTCAACCTGTCAAACAGCCATGAAGCAGATGGAAGAAAGTACCCAACTTTTACAACGTGCAACGATAAATGATGCTGAAGGTATGCCATTTTTCTCACAAGAAACCCAACAACAGCTAGCTCAAACAGCGGGATTACGACATCCAAAACGCACCGCAAAAAATGTTGAAGAAGCTACAGAGGCACCGCTAGATTATTCTGGTCAAGCCAGTGGCTTATTTATCGATGCAAAGCAAACGGCTACAAACGCTGACTAGTATTTATATCAAACGGATTGGTGCATTAAACTTATCAGCTAGAAATAAAGTGTTACAAATAGCAAACCAGCTAAGGTGAACTTAGTTTGTTTGCTTATGTCTATTTTAGGGTCTGTTTATCTATACTTGGCCTCTGCAGCCATTGATTCAAAACAGCTAGATCAATTTAGATATTAATATTTACGTTTAGGAGAATCCTTCCATATGAAAAAAATGTCCCTTATCCTTAATGCTGTAATTCTTTCAAGCTCTTTAGCTTTAGCGAGTGCTCCTGCCATGGCTGCATGGCCTAGCACAGTTGATGGTAAAATGATGCCGAGCCTTGCTCCTATGCTTGAAAAAGCAACCCCAGCGGTAGTGAGCATCGCTGTTAAAGGTACCCATAAAGTTAAGCAAAATGTACCTAATATTTTTAAATTTTTTGGCAACCCTAATCAAAATCCGAACCAAGCACAACAGCGTCCTTTTCGCGGTTTAGGCTCTGGCGTTATTATCGATGCAAAAGAAGGTTATATTGTTACTAACAATCATGTAATCGATAAAGCAGATGAGATTATCATCACGTTAAAAGATGGTCGCCAAATCGAAGCAAAGAAGATAGGCTCAGATGCCGATAGTGATATTGCTCTGTTGCAAATTGATGCCGATAATCTTGCCGAAATTAAAATTTCAGATTCAGATAAATTACGCGTTGGTGATTTTGCCGTTGCCATTGGCAGCCCTTTCGGTTTGGGACAAACCGTAACCTCTGGCATAGTTAGTGCTTTAGGCAGAAGTGGCTTAGACTTAGAAAACTATGAAGACTTTATCCAAACTGACGCGGCTATTAATAGTGGTAATTCAGGTGGTGCCTTAGTAAATTTGCGCGGTGAATTAATAGGTATAAACACCGCAATTCTAGGTCCAAACGGCGGAAACGTCGGTATTGGCTTTGCGATACCTAGCAACATGATGAACAACTTAGCCAAACAAATTATTGAGTTTGGTGAAGTTCACCGTGGTGTTTTAGGGGTATTAGGACGTAGTGTTAACAGTGAAATAGCCAAAGCCATGGAACTTGAAACGAACCAGGGTGGCTTTATTGAGCAAGTAGTACCAGGCTCTGCTGCTGATGAAGCAGGTATTAAGCCGGGTGATGTTATTGTTAAAGTTAACGGTAAAAAAGTAAAAACATTTAATGAGCTGCGTGGAAAAATTGGCTCCTTAGGTGCAGGTAAAAAAGTGAAGTTAACCATAATTCGCAATGGCGATGAAGAAAAGCTTACCGTCAAATTAAAACAGTCACAAGTGAATAATGTCGCTGCAGCAAGCATTCATAGAATGTTTGAAGGGGCAAAATTAGAGAATAAGAGTAACAATAAAGGTGTTAATGTCACTGAAGTAGCTGATAACTCACCAGCTCAAATGGTTGGTTTGCAACCGGGAGATTTAATCACAGCGATAAATAGAACCCCCATCAATAATATTGCCGATTTGCGAAGCTATTTAAAAGATAGAAAAGGTGTTTTTGCTTTAAATATAATTCGTGATAACTATTCACAATACTTAATGATTAGATAGTAATTTTGTAAAAAGTAAGTACCTAGGCTAGTATCCAGCTAGCCTTTTTTATTTCCGCTACGACTTATCTCAAGTTGATTAAATAATTTTATGTTAGACTCATTATATAACAAAAATTATTATCGTATTGGAACTCTCCCTTGAACATAAAATCTGCATTGAAATACATTTTAAACGCTATCAGTTACGGAATACTTTTTGCCATCGCGTTTTTATTATTAGTGCCAAACTCAAATACTAACTCACTATTACAGCAATTATTTAACCAAAAAAAGCAGACTCCTGCGCCTCTATCTTTTGCTAAGGCAGTCAGCTTAGCCAGCCCAGCTGTTGTTAATATCTACTCAGAAGAAATTCAATCTAGCCCTAGATATAGCAGGAATGCACGCAAATCTACTCGCTTAGGCTCAGGGGTAGTGATGGATAGTAACGGTTATATTTTGACAAACTTACACGTTATTCAAAATGCCGATTTAATTCAGGTATTACTGCAAAACGGTCAACTTTTTCCTGCTGAATTAATTGGCTTTGATCAAGTAACCGATTTAGCGGTATTAAAAGTTAACGCCAGCAATTTACCTGTTATTCCGCAAAACCCCGAACAACAATCTTTAGCAGGTGATATTGTTTTGGCCATAGGTAACCCGCTAAACCTAGGGCAAACAGTAACCCAAGGCATTATCAGTGCCACGGGTCGCAATGGCTTAAGTAATACCAGTTATTTAGATTTTCTGCAAATGGATGCGGCAATTAATGAGGGTAATTCGGGTGGCGCTTTAATTAATAGTAATGGCGTGCTAGTGGGTATTAACTCACGTAAATTTACTCAGTCAAACCCTCAGTTGAATATTCAGGGTATTTTCTTTGCTGTCCCTTACCAGTTAGCTGACAAAATTATGGATGAAATTATTGAAAATGGCCGTGTAGTCCGTGGCTGGCTTGGTATCTCAGCTGAGCGCTATTTAACCGATGTAAAAGGTTTTATTGTACAAGCAGTTGGCCCTAACAGCCCCGCTTTTATAGCTGGCATCCAAGTGGGTGATGTAATTTACCAAATAGGTGAAAAGCCGATTAATAGCATTACCCAAGCATTGGATATTGTTGCAGAAACCAAGCCAAATACGACTTTATTATTCAAATTATACCGCCAAGGCAAAAGCCTTGAAACTAATGTAATTATTAAAGAGTTTAAAAACTAAGTTACCGCAACTCTATTTCGCTTGTTTACTCATAATATATTGTTCCATTTCGTTAGCGGGCATGGGTTTTGAAAAATAAAACCCTTGTCCATATGAGCAATCCATTCGCTGTAGTAATTGTGCATCAGCTAGGTTTTCTATCCCTTCACCAACAGTTTCCATATGTAAGTTAGCAGCTAAATCGATAATAGTTTTAATAATTGCTCTGTTATTTTCATGTTCATGAACATTAGTGATAAATGAACGATCAATTTTTAACACATCAATTGGAAAGCGGTGTAGATAACTTAAGCTAGAATAACCCGTACCAAAATCATCCAATAATATTTTCACCCCTAATCGTTTCAATGCCTTCATGTTTGCTAAGACAATATCCGTATTTTCCAGTAAAGCCCGCTCTGTTAACTCAACTCTTAAGTGCTCGGGTTTCAACTCTGTTTTCCTAAGAATTTTAGTTATTTCATCTGGTAATGCAGGATTAAAAAATTGCTGACAAAATAAATTACAACTGACATAAAGATCATCACATGATAATTTTTCCTGCCAAATTCTTAATTGTTGACACGATTTTTGCAAAATTTGTAAATCAATGGCTTGTATTAAGTGAGTTTCCTCTGCCAGAGGGATAAAGTCATTCGGGTAAACAAAACCGCGCTTGGTGCTTTGCCAACGCGCCAATGCTTCAAGGCCTTTTACCTCGCCATTACCTAAGCTGAGAATGGGCTGAAAATAGGGTATGAACTCTTGCCATTTAATTGCTTCTCTAATATCAGCTTCGAGTGTTAGGGCATTTTGTACCCTTTGATGCATACTTGCATCAAAGACTTCATAACGTCCTTTACCGCTATCCTTTGCATGATACATCGCAGTATCGGCATCGCGTAGCATGATGTCAGCATTTTCGTAACGTTCATCGCTAAATAAAATACCAATACTTGTACCGGTGAAAACTAACTGGTTTTCAATGGTGAAAGGTTGTTCTAAAAATAGGGTAATACGCTGAGCTATTTCAAAGGCCTCTGTATTTGATTCAAGATCTTCTATCAAGATAACAAACTCATCCCCCCCAAGCCTAGCAACAGTATCTTTGCTACGCACTATAGCTGATAGTTCACGGGAGATTAGTTTTAACAAAACATCACCTGCATGATGACCTAGGCTGTCATTTACCACTTTAAATCGGTCTAAATCTAAAAATAAAATAGCAAATGCCAATTCCGGCTTACGCTTATTACATGCAATGGCATGGTTGAGTCGTTCAATAAAAATAGCTCTATTAGGCAACCCTGTTAAGCTGTCATGAGTTGCAGTGTGCTTTAATTTTTTTTCCACCTGTTTACGTTGAACAATTTCTTCTTCAAGAGCAAGGGTTCTTAAATTAACTTTCTTCTCTAATAACTCATGACTTTGCCGCTCTATATCTAGTGCATCTCGACGCTTTATTGCACCTGAAACATGAGTGGAAACAAAGTTAAGTAGTTCGGCATCTTGCTGAGTATAAATAATATTATCGCTATAACTTTGAATCACCATAACCCCAAGTAACTGACCTGAGTACAACAGTGGCACACCTAACCAAGAATATTCTCCAGAGATAGGCTCACGCGCTTGGCCTCTTTCAAATAAAGATCTCATCTCCTGCTTGTCCAGCAAAACAGTTTTTTGTTGGCGAATAACTAACTCAGAATAATGATTTGACAACTTTCTCGTTCGAAAGAAACCTTTTGGATGGTTTGATTCTTCATCAACAACATAAACATATTCCAGGGTGTCATTTTCTTGGTTGTATTTAGCGATAAAAAAGTTAGTGGCATTAATTAATTGGCCAATAATATTATGCACTTGGGCATAAAAATCATTAATCTCGAGACTTGCATCACCGGTTAGCTCTGAAATTCGGTATAAAGATTCTTGTAATAATTCTGACTTTTCACGCTCTCTAATCTGCTCCATTAATTCACATGTTCTGGCATTAACTGCATTAGTTAATTGCTCTTTATCTTGCAAACGAATCATGGCGCCAACGACATGCTGAGCAGCAAAAGTTAACATATCTAAATCTTGCTCTGTATAGCGTACTTGTTCGGTGTAACTTTGTACTACTATTACGCCAATAACTAAGTCATTATGCAACAGTGGCACACCTAACCAATCAGTACCTGTAGTCCCGTAAAGTTTAATCTTTCCATTGTCGTGTAATTGCTTTTCTAATTCAGGAGTTACCAATAAGGGTTGCATTGACTCTATCACTAAATTAGTGAATGAGCCGGAGAAGCTCTCATAATCAAGCGTACCTTTGGGCCAGCTATCATTTTCGTCTGTATAATAAACAAACTCTATGGTAGAAAAGGTTTGATCATAACTAACAATATAAAAATTATTAGCCGTCATTAATGATGCTATGGTTCGGTGAACTTGTGGGTAAAAATTTTCCAGCTCTTCACATTCTTGAGACAGTTGATTTAGCTGAAATAAAGCAGTATAGCGTTTTTGTAAATTGTCATGCTCATCTTGCAATAATTGTAACTGCATTAGCGTATCAATATTAGCTTCCGATTGTTTTTTGGTAGTACTTACATCAACACTGTCGAGGTGTTTTTTGGGACGAGTGTTTGCCATAAATTAAAATAACCTCCATTTCAGACTTCATACTATTTTCTCAACCAAACAAAGGAAAAAACTACTAAACAATCATAATGAACTTTTATGATAAAAAAATCTACTAAAGTGATACTATTTCAAACCCTAGTAAATTTTTATCTAACAAGTAAAGGCTATTGTTTAATTTCTTGTTTAGCTGCCTCTCGAACTTTATCTACACCTTGCTTATTGCCACATATCGCGAGTTGTTTTTCGTCACGATAATATCTGATATCTATACAGTCTTGCTGATATCGGCGTTCAAGCTCGGTACGAATGAGTGTCTTTCCTTTTGCGTTAACAATCTGACGATGTAAGGCTTGGCACTGCTGTATTTGTTCTGATGCCAAGGTAATATCTTCACAAGCATTATCATTACTTGAACAGCCCGCTATAGCAAAAACGGCCAAACAGGCGATATAAAGAGGTTGTTTCATGTTTATCTTCGCTTAAATAGATTATTTAAAATTATTATCAACAACAGTATATACACCTTAAACTTGAAGATATAGACTAAATTCAGTACACCTCATGCATAAATACAAGCAATACAAAAGAGTTATTATGTCGCTACCTGTAGTTGATTACACCGCCAAAGATGCACCACAACAATTTGTAAAAAGTTTACGTGAAACGGGTTTTGGTGTACTTACCAACCTCCCTACTAAGTAATCATTAGTTGAATCAATCTATAGTCATTGGTAAGAATTTTTTAATAGTAAGCTTAACTTTGCTTTTGATGTTGAAAAACAAGACGGATATTTTACTCCTGAGATATCAGAGACGGCAAAAGGCCACCAGCATAAAGATATTAAAGAGTATTACCATGTTTACCCTTGGGGTCGTATGACGCAAGAGTTAAAAGAAGAAATACTGCGCTATTATCTACTCACGTCTGAGTTAGCCAGTGAGCTACTTAACTGGATTGAACAGCATAGTCCACAAGAAGTTTCGCAACATTTTTCTCAGCCGCTTTCCAAGATGATCGTTAATACTCCCAATACCCTATTATGGGTATTACATTACCCACCGCTAACAGGTAATGAGGAGCAAGGTGCCATTCGAGCAGCCGCTCATGAAGATATAAATTTACTCACTATTTTACCAGCGGCTAATAAACCAGGCTTACAAGTGCAATGACAAGATGGTAACTGGCTAGATGTTCCCAGTGATTTTAGCAATTTAATTATCAATATTGGCGATATGCTACAAGAAGCATCAAGGGGCTACTGGACTTCTCATCAACTACTCATAGAGTTATTAACCCTACGGGCGGCAACACGGAGAAATCACGCATTTCGTTGCCCTTGTTTTTACATCCGCGTAGCGAAGTAAAGTTATCAGACAAGCACAGTCAAGCTAGCTATTTACTAGAGCGTTTACAGGAGTTAGGTGTTAAATAACAAGAATACTGGTGTATTATTACTTTGGAGATAATGCACTACTTGGTGCTTGTATGGTATGAAAACCGGTACAGGTGTTGACTCACTAAAATAGCTACGATGCTAACTCAATGAATATATTCATTGAGTTAGCATCAATACGAAACTCAAAAGGTAAAGTTTCGCATAGTAACTAATATTGCCTAGATTTTTATTAATACTGCACAAACACTGACAATTAAAAACTGCTATTTTTCTTTCAAAAACCACTTTTTAAATTGAAATCAAGCTAATTAGCGCTCAACTACCTCCCCCTTTATTGTCCAAGCTGATAAATTGACTTTCCCCTACTTTTAAACTTTCATCTAAAACATAACGGCCTATCGAAGTTCGATGTAAAGCGATGACTGGGTTGTTAAAACGACCAAACATTCTTTTTATTTGATGATATCGACCTTCAGTCAAAATAACTTCTGCTTGCTGTTGAGAAAGAATGTTAAGTATTACAGGTTTTGTGGTGATATTTTCATAGGCAAAATACATACCTTCATTAAATGCTTGAATATACTCATGAGTTAGCGGCTTTTGTAACGTCACTAAATAATGTTTCGCTACTTTGCTTTGTGGTGACGTTAATTGCTCAGACCAACGACTGTCATTTGTTAATAACACTAAGCCCGAGGTATTTAAATCTAAACGACCCACTATATGTAAACTTTCCTGCTCTTGTGGCGTTATTAATGCTCCCAATAAATCAATCACCGTTGTGTGTTTGTCATCTTTTGTTGCACAAACAACTCCAACGGGCTTGTGTAACATAATATATAAGGGCTTATGTTGCTGAATGATTTCATCGTCAAATAAAATAACTGAGAATCTATTTATTGGCTGAGCGATATCAGTAGCAATTATGCCATCAACACTCACACGCTTTTGTGCAAGTAATAAACGCACTTTCTTGCGATTAATTTGACATTTTTCACTTATAAAACGATCGAGACGAGAGCGATTAATTGGCATATAAAAGAAGGCTAGCGGCTATATTGTTGGTAAATTTAACTGTTTGGCAATAAGGTTAAGTACTTTTTGAACTTTAACCTTTAACAACGCTGTCAATAACTGATTTTGTTGATTCAATAAAGCTAGCTCAGAGTTCGTGATCGCAATATGACAAACGAGGATTTGCGCGTTATCTATCTTTTTATAAAAACTGAAAACATCATCTGAAAACAGAGTTATTTGCTGCTGTTGTTGTTTTTTTTGCTGGGCAATAAAACTTTGCGGTGTTTCTAAATATAACTGTACAAACAAAATATTAGCCTCATCACCATACCAATTAGCCGTCATGGTTTGAAAGTTAAATTGTGCTTCTAGTTTATTAGCAATACTGTTAGTTTTAGCAAACTGCATAGCTAACTCTTTCCTAGGGAGTATAGATATAGGAAGTTGTTCTGACATAAGTAGTGTTAATTTAAAAGTATGTTGATGATACCGACCCCAATATTAAAACATATAGCCGCTAGTGCAAACTGATTTCACTTAAATGACTCTTAACACTTAACACTTAAGTTTTTATATCGCCCAGTTGTTCTAGCCTAACGATGCAAGCAAGCATATAAAACAAAAGTAAAAACAACTTGTATTCATTAGTGAACTTCCCACTTTAGCCTCATTCAACTTTTTAAAACCTTGCGTAAAAATTCGCTTTCAACTAAAGGTTTTGACATATAGAAGCCTTGCCCTTTATCACAACCTATTTCATTTAAAAAATTATATTGCGATTTAGTTTCTACTCCTTCCGCTATGATTTGTATTGAAAGTGATTTAGATAGCTTAATGATTGCCTCCAAAATAACGGTATTGTTTTTACCTTGCTCTAAATTTTGAATAAAGCTGCGATCAATTTTTAACATATTAAAGGTAAAATGATTGATATAAATTAACGATGAGTAGCCACTGCCAAAGTCATCCAAGGCAATTTTATCCCCATAGCGTGAAATATTTGAATGCTATTTTGTGTATCTTGAACATTATCAACTATGGTTTGTTCTGTTATTTCAAGGCACAAATAACTTAATAAGTTAGGTGCTTGCTGGTAATAATATTTTATACGGGCAATTAGCTCAGGCTCTGAAAAGCCTCTTTCGGATATATTTATACTTAAACAAAAGCCAATATCTAGGTTGTTAATATTCTGAGCTAAAAAAGCTATCGCGTTATCAAGAACATATAGGTCTAATTTAGGCAAATAACCTGCTCTTTCCAGTTCAGGGAGAAAAATATCTGGGGCAACAAGTCCATGTTGTGGATGTTGCCAACGGATCTGATTTATCATGATATTTCATTTAGTTTATCCTATTTAATATAGTGACTTCATAATTGTCCAAAATAAGGTATGTTCTTCACCTGCCAGCTCAGCTTGATGCTCTAATGAATGAATAATATAGATCCCAAAAAACGAAATATTTTTTACCAATAGCTACACCATTTCAAAATCATCTTCTAAACTTATATTCAAAACTACCTTATTCGATGCTCGATCATGAATGAATACCGCGCCTTGATAACCACTACCCTTTTATTATTCGCTTTTCTACCATTGCAGGGTGTTATAGCCTCCCAAGAAAATTATGAGTTATCGACAACAAAAAAAATTATTGTGGTTGGTGATATCCATGGTGACTATCAAGAATTTCAAACCTTAATCCTTTCAGCGGGAATTATTGATGACAAGCTTAACTGGCAAGCGGGTGACAGTCAGTTAGTCAGTGTGGGAGATTTACTAGATCGAGGCCCTGATTCTCGCAAAGTGATGGATTTATTTATGCGCATGGAGAAACAGGCAAAATCTGCTGGAGGGGCTGTACATATTGTATTGGGCAACCACGAGCAGATGAACTTAATTCGCGAACTTCGCTACGTCCCCACCAATGAATATAAACACTACCAAGCTGATGAGTCAGAGGCCGTGCGCGAAAAATATTGGCAAAAATATTTATCAAATGCTTTAGAAACTAACGCCGAAACTAGTCTAGAACAGTTATCATTGAAATTTAGTGCCGAGTATCCTTCTGGTTACTTTGGTCATATGCAACTGTTTTCTACCAAGGGTAAATATGGCCAGTGGTTATTGAGCAAACCCAGTATTTTAATGATCAATGAGATGCTATTTCTCCATGGCGGGCTTTCTGCTAAGTTCCCACTGACCACACTAACACAAGTAAACAATGAAGCGACTGCGGCTGTTCGTGACTATATGGAAGCCTTTGAACAATTAAAGTAGCTTGGAGCATTAAGTCATCATGATGATTTTTTTCATCGTCAAGAAAAAATCAAGCTTCGTTTACAAACTGAATTAGCAGCTGAACATCAGCCGTTATACCAAGCCTTTCTTAAAGCCAGCCAATCTTATTATCTCGATAGCCAAAGCCAATTCTGGTATAGGGGCTCTGCCCTGTGTCACCCTATATTTGAAGAAGAAATACTGGATCGGGCGTTACAGCACTATAAAGCTAAACGTTTAGTGATTGGTCACACCACAACCATCAAGCGAGTTTTTGAAAGCAGAATAAAAGGTAAAGTGATCAATACCGATACAGGGCTGTATCGGAATTACTACCGAGGAAACCCCATGTTACTAGCCATCAACAAAGATAAGTTTGAACAATTTGATGGTAGACGTTGGCTTTCTTTTGAAGTTGATAATGGTCGATATCGTGCAATTTACCAAAATCGCAGCTATCAAGACTGGGAGCAACTATTAAAGCAGGCGAGTATAACCGAGATAAAGCCCATCGGGAATGGTGTGACACGGTCTAAAAAAGTCTACCTAGAACATGATGGATTACACTTCAAAGCCATTTTTAAAACCGAAAATATCATCCCTAAAAATGCCAAGACAGAGCAATATAGAAATACCGACAGCTACGCATACGAAATAGCCGCGTGCCGAATAGACCGTGGGCTAGGGCTGAATATGATCCCGCCCACTATACTTCGAACAATTAATAGAAAAAAAGGATCTTTGCAATTGTGGATAGATTACACATTTAACGACGTAGATCGCATCAAGGATAAGCGCTACCCTAGTGAGCCTTGCGTGCTGTCCTATCAAGCTAGTCTATTAAATATGTTTGATATTTTAATTTACAACGAAGACAGAACCCTAAGTAGTATTCTTTATACTGAAGCTGATTGGTTGATGTGGATGATAGACCATTCGCGAAGTTTTAGAACAATCAAACAAGCCCCCAAGTATCTCCCCAATACTCAAAGTAGTAAGAATCATCATTAGTGGACTGGAAAATATAGGCATCACCTCCGATAGGAGCATCGCCAACAATCACAGTTCGATTAGCTGTTGACTGATTGCCAGCAGTATCGGCCACTGTGTAGGTAAGCGTGTAGGTGCCAACGGTCGAAGTATCCACCGTACCAGAAATTCCAGCCACTAGATCAATATCTAAATTATCCTTCACCGAAGAACCTGACTCAGTGTAAGTATCACCCACGGTTAAATTCATAGTCGCATCACCCAGTAAGGTAATGACGGGTGCTTCTGTATCTGTTGCTTCTGCAAAAGTGATGGTTCGAGTAGCTGTTGACTCATTGCCAGCAGCATCCGTAGCTGTGTAGGTCACAGTGTAAGTCCCTACTGTCGATGTATTCACTATACCAACAGCATCAGCAACAAGGCTAGTATCGACATTATCGGTAACCTTTGTGCCTGGATCGATAAATATGTCACCTAGGGTAAGAGTGATACTTGACTCCCCTATCAGGGTGATTACAGGAGAGCTTGTATCAACTATTTCCTGTGGAGTGTTGTCACCACTGCCTCCGCAACCTATTAATGCCATAGATAATAATGAGGCAGTTAACGTATTTGTTTGTAATTTCATTTGGTGTTCCCATCCGAAGATATTACTTTTTTTACTGAAAGTAAGCTCGGTTCATTAATTAAAAAATTATATTTATTATTAGTAAGTTAATTAATTAGCGAGACAGTGAAGAATGATGTTAACGGCCACGCAATTATTATTCTTGAAACATGAAGTAGAAATTCATATTCTGTTTTATCTAACAACAAAAATTGAAACACAACAATGTAAGTACGCTAAAATGGGCTTAAAACGAGTCAAAATGGGCTAAAAATTTCTAATAAGGACCAATGTATATTGACGATGCTATGTTTGAAAAATTGAAATCGTTAAAAAAGTTTATCAGGCAAAAAGTTGAGCCTAAATCAAATCCGTAGAGAAATTTCGATGTGATGCAGTGAGGCGTTTGGGCTAAAAATGATGGCTAAATTGACGAATTTAAAATTCGAAGCCGTGTACCATTTTTTGATTATAACGATTTGATAAGAAAGGATTTTAGTAAACTGCGAGACAATTCAAGCAGTTACTAAAATGGATGAGATGACCGATAAGCCGGGTTTTGTCGTAAACAATCATTCGTCTAGGCTATAAATCGCTCTATAGCTCAAGCAACCTACCCGGTTTCAACGCGAGCCACGCCATATGAAACCCTATTTGGTCTTGCTCCGGGTGGAGTTTACCCTGCAATTACTGTTACCAGCAATCCGGTGCGCTCTTACCGCACCCTTTCAGCCTTACCTGTTCTTCCGAAGAAGTCATCGGCGGTCTTCTCTCTGCTGCACTTGTCGTCGGCTTGCGCCGCCCAGGTGTTACCTGGCACCCTGCTCATTGGAGCCCGGACTTTCCTCCCCCTGCTAAATAAATTCAGCAAGCAGCGATTGTCTAGTCAACTCAAGGCGCATTCTACCTGTTCAAGCCCTGATGAGCAAGGCGATGTTGCTCTAGCTGTAAAAAGTTAATTAACAGCAATACCTTCCATTTTGTGGTTTTATTCTTCTTACTAATAGAGTATTAATTATTCCTTAAAACTAAGTGCGATATCATACAAGGCATTTTTCTTAACACCATGAATCTGTGCAGCAATAGCGCAAGCTTTTTTCGGTTTCATTTCACCCAATAGTAGTTTTAATGTTTTAATCACCTCAGCAGAAATTTCATCTGGGTTGGCTTTATAACCTTCAATGATCAACACCATTTCGCCTTTAAGCTGGTTGGGATCCTGCTCAAGCCAAGCGAGGAGGTTTTCAGCGTTATCTGAATGAATGGTTTCAAAGGTTTTGGTTAATTCACGGGCAATCACCACATAACGATCGCCACCTAGGGTAGATACAATATCTTTTATGGTATCTATAGCTCGTCTTGGTGCATCATAAAACACCATGGTTCTAGGTTCATTTGCCAAGGCTAGCAAGGTACTTTGTCTCGCCCCTGATTTAGCAGGCAGAAAGCCTTCGAAAGAAAACCTGTCGGTAGGTAATCCTGCAACACTCAAGGCGGAAATGGCTGCACACGCACCAGGAATTGGAGATACTGCTAATCCTAAACTACGGCAATGGCGCACTAAATGAAAGCCAGGATCACTAATCAGTGGGGTGCCCGCATCAGAAACTAGCGCAATACTTTTGCCTTCTTGCAACAAACTACCAATATAATCTTGTCGCTGGCGCTCATTATGATCATGCATGGATAAGGTTTTATTTTTTATCGCAAAAGCGGACAGTAGTTTTTGCGTATGACGAGTATCTTCACAGGCAATAATATCAACTTGTGTCAACACTTCCTGTGCTCGGGTGCTAATATCACCTAAATTGCCAATAGGGGTGGCAACAATATATAAGGTGCCTTTATCAATGCTGATTTCACTCATTTTTAAATACTTAATGTCAATGGTTGAGACAATACTCAAACTACCTCAAGATACAGGATTCAGCGAGGGTTTAAAGGATTAGAGGCAAGGCATTGATTGAAGAGAATGGTTATTCCCTTGTCAAAATCAATAACACCGCATATAAGCCTTTAAAAATAGCCCTTTGGGGGTAAGTGAGCAAACCATATTCTTCGTTACATTATTTTTTAAGGGAACAACCATTAATAAAACAATGTGCCTTGAATATAAATAGCTCAATTGCCCTGAAACTCGTATATTGAAGTAGCTTGAGTATATATTAGATGACGTTTATTATAACCCCACACAGAGATAAAAATGCACGGATTTCTACACTTTGAGCCAAACTAATTTTTCAGCCTTTTGTTTAAAGGGATTAACCTTAATTAGGCTACTTAAGCAAAAGCGCGCAAATATTTTATTCCCGTTAGCACTACTGATCACCGTATTTATCAGTGCCTGTAGTACTCAACCTTCAATCAAAAAAATACCTACCATTACCACAACAGTCCCTAAAACAGTTGCTAAGGTAAGTAAAACAATAACGGCTGAAGATAAGTTATCGCTTGCCCATTCACTTAATGAACAAGCAGCAAGCTTTGAACAACAGCAAATAATCACCCAACTGTTAACAGAAGCCTGTGAATTATTTTTATATGGGCAAAATTTTGTTAAATCGCTATGGTTAGCTAATAAAATTAGTGAATTAGTGCATGACAAGCAAAATATTTACCGTTTACTGCTGGTAAAAGCGGCGAGTTTACAAGCATTAAATTATACTGAACAAGCAGCTCAACAGCTGCAATTAGCTAATGATCTAGTACTGAACAATAGCAATTTGCAAGATGATGCTTCTCCGGTAAATCATAATTTTGCTTATTTTCAAACCTTAAGTGAAGTTTTGCTGTCAAAATCACAGCTCATTCCTTCAGTTTCAGCGCAACTATTTGCTTTTTCACTACATAAAGATGTAACTGAACAAGATATATGGCAGTTGTGGTATCAATTAAGCTCACTTAGCCCTTGGCAGTTAACACAAATAGCTAAAAGTAACCCTCCTGCTTTTAATGGTTGGCAGCAACTTTTAAGCTATAGCCACAAGTTTGGTGCCAACCCAAGGCTATTTTCTCGATATTTAACACTATGGCAAAAGAAGCATCCAACGCATCCTGCTCGACTTATTACCAAAGAACTTGCCAACGCTACGCTGGTGTTTGACTCCATTGAAAACATTGCCGTATTGCTACCTTTAACTGGTGCCCAAGCAAGTGCCGGCTTGGCCGCTCAACACGGTGTGTTGGCCGCTTATAAACATAATGCTGACGTCAAAATTAACTTCATTGATACTAACCATTTAGATTGGAGCACTTTGTCCACTCGCTTTAGGGAATTAAAAGTAGATCATGCTATTGGGCCTCTATTAAAAAATAATGTCGATAGCTATTTAGCGATGAGTGAAGAAAGCATTGATTTACAAATTCCAACCTTGTTACTGAATTTACCCAAACAGAATACGTTAGCAAACTACCAAAGTGCGCTATCCATGCGTCCAGAAACAGAAGCACAGCAAGCTGCAGCCATACTAAGTCAACAAAATTATCACTCACCCATTATATTAAGCCACCAAGATAAAGTATCGAAACGCATAGCCCTGGCTTTTAGTGAGCAATGGCAAAAAACAACAGGTAAAGCGGTTGATATTGTATACTTTAATCAAGGCAAGCAAATGCAAGCCAGCCTAAAAGAAAGCTTAGATGTTGATGCAAGTCAAACCCGTATTAACCAACTTGCCAGCCGCTTAAAGCACAACATAAAAGCAGAAACTCGAAATCGTCGTGACCTAGATATGATTTACTTGGTTGGCTCGGTAGCCCAAACTCGTTTAATTAAACCTTACATTGACGTAAACATCAGCCCTTTTGCCAAGGTCATTCCTGTTTATGCTAGTTCAAGAAGCCATAGCCACTTTAATGATCTTAATAACGAAAACAGTATCAGTGACTTACAAAGTTTAACGTTCACCCAGATGCCGTGGTTATTAACATCTAAACAGCAAAATAAGCCATTAGCGCAGCTTAGTCATAAATTGTGGCCTAAACGCACAGACAGCTTATCGAAAATATTTGCCATGGGGTTTGACAGCTACAACTTATTGCCAAAAATCCCTTTAATGTTACAAGCCCCTTATATTCTTCATTTTGGACAAACAGGAACCTTAAAGCTTAACAAAAATAATATTCTCACCCGCAGCCTTATTTGGGGACGATACCAAAACGATAAGGTGACTGAAATTGTCATGGATTAACAAAACTAGCACAAGAGCTACAGGTACTGCTACCGAACAATTAGCTAAGCACTACTTAATGCAACAAGGTTTAACGTTTGTGGATGAAAACATTCACTGTCGACAAGGTGAAATTGATCTCATAATGCAAGAGGGAGAAATATTGGTTTTTGTTGAAGTAAAATATCGTAAAAACAATCAGTTTGGCGGTGCCATTGCCGCAGTATCAAAGACTAAACAAGATAAAATAAAATATTGTGCAACATTTTATCTCCATAAAATGAATTTAAATGAATATAATACCCCTTGTCGATTTGATGTTGTTGCCTTAGAAGGTGATATTAATCAACCGCAAGCATCTTGGCTAAAGAATGCATTTTAATTTTTATCGTAGATTTAACAACACCGGAGCTACTTCCCCCTAATGTTAGAACAGATCCAAAACAACTTTACCGAAAGCATTCAAACTCAAATAGCAGCCACGGAAGAGCTTTCGTCTGCCATTGAACACGCAGGTATGACCATAGTGCAAGGCCTACTTGCTGGTAATAAAATACTCGCTTGTGGCAATAGTGGCTCTGCGGCTTTAGCGCAACATTTTTGCAGCCAACTACTTAACCGTTTTGAAACTGAGCGCCCCAGCCTGCCTGCCGTTAGCCTGATTGCGGGTAGCTCAACCATGACTTCTATTGCAATAGATTCACAATACGATGAAGTCTTTTCCAAACAAATTAGAGCTTTGGGCCACAATGGCGATATTTTATTGGCCTTCTCTACCAATGGCAATGATCAAAGTGTTATAAAAGCCGTTCAGAGTGCGGTTTCACGTGATATGCCTATTATCGCTTTAACAGGTCACGATGGCGGGGATATCTCTGGTTTACTGGGCGAAAATGATGTAGAAATTCGTGTGCCATCAGCACGTACCGCGCGCATTAACGAAGTTCACTTAATAGTCATGCACTGTTTATGTGAAATTATCGATACCACTTTATTTCCTCAATCGGAGGCTTAACAGTCATGTTTACCTTTTTTCATACCGCTAAACTCAAACCAATAAAATTAGTAGCACTACTTACATTAATTTCACTTTTACAAGGGTGTGCTGCCGCTGCCGTTGTCGCTATTACTACGGGTGCCACTATGGCAACAGATAGACGTAGCATAGGTAACCAAATTGACGATCAAAATATTGAGCTAGAAGCTTATAATGAAATCACCAAAAACAAATCCCTTAATGACAACACCAATTTACATGTAATTAGCCTTAATGGTTCGGTTTTGATTATTGGTCAAGCCCCCAATACTTACTTAAGAGATCAGGCTATCAAAATTATTGATGCTATTAATGGTGTCGTTAAAATTCATAACCAAATTCGAATCGGCAATGTCACTTCAATCACCACACAAACCAATGATATTTGGTTAACATCAAAAGTTAAAACAGCGCTGTTTTCCAGTGATCAAGTTAACGGTAAGAATATCAAGGTGATTACCGAAAATGCAGAGGTGTTCTTAATGGGCTTAGTATCGAAACAAGAAGCTGATTCGGCTATAGAAGTGACCCGCAATATAAGTGGTGTTAATAGAGTATTTAAAGCGTTTGAATATTTGTAATCACGAATGCTTGGTGAAGCTCAGGAGTAATGCTAGGTTTCATTTATCCTGAGCAAGTATTTGTTTGAAGGTTATTTTATCACTTTCAAACTTGCTTTACCTTTTGCTATTTTTTTCGACTGTGCAGTTTTGTCTGAAGAGGTTACACTACTCAAGCTTGGTTTCGTTTGACTTTCAATATCATCTTCAACAGTAATGTCATCATCACTTGGGTGCTCAATTGGCAATGAAGTACCGGCACCATTTTCTTTTGCGTAAATGGCAGCTACAGCCCCATAGGGTACGGTAATATTTTCTAATTTACCGCCAAAGCGAGCACTAAACTCAATTACCTCATCACCCATGGCGATTGAGCCAACAGCAGAAGAGGCTATATTCAAGACTACTTGCCCATCAGCTACGTAAGACATAGGCACTAAAACACCATAAACATTGACATCTACGACAATGTAAGGTGTTAAGTCATTATCAGAAATCCAGTCATAAAAAGCCCTAACGAGATAGGGCTTATTAGAACTCATTTTCATGTCAGTTGAATCAACCATTAAGCGGGATGACCAAAACGTAATTCACGTTCTGCTTCAGTTAATGATGCTTGGAATGATTCACGTTCAAATAAACGTAACATATAGGTTTTCAATTCTTTTGAACCTTGACCAGAAAGCTCAATACCAAAAGCAGGTAAACGCCATAATAACGGCGCTAAGTAACAATCAACCAAGCTGTATTCTTCACTCATAAAGTAAGGCGCTTCATTAAGAATTGGTGCAACACTCAATAAGCTTTCTTTCAGCTCTTGACGTGCTTTTTCTGCTTCATCAGCACTACCTGATAAAATGATTTTAGCTAAGCTATACCAATCACTTTCAATGCGGTGCATCGTTAAACGACTTCGACCACGCGAAACGGGGTAAACAGGCATCAATGGTGGGTGAGGAAAACGCTCATCCAAATACTCAATAATGATTTTAGCTTCATATAAAGCTAATTCACGATCAATTAAAGTAGGTACAGTGCCATAGGGATTTAAGTCAATTAAATCTTCGGGTAAATTGGCTAAATCTACTAAGGTGATATCAACACCGACGCCCTTTTCTGCCAATACTATACGTGTTTGATGACTATACATATCATCAGCATGCGAGAATAACGTCATTACAGAACGTTTATTTGCTGCTACGGCCATAGGGCCTCCTATAATTTACTTTAAAATGCTTTGCTGATTTGTTCATCAATAAAGCAACAAAGGGGCATTTGATAACAAGTATCAAATCCCCCTAACAATACTATTAGTATTAATAACTTAGTGTACGTCTTTCCAGTATTCTTTCTTAAGGAAATAAGAAATAACAAAGAAGATAAATAAGAAAATCAATACTTTATAACCCATAGCTTCACGCTCAAGCTTGCTTGGCTCACCAACATATTCTAAAAAGTTGGTTAAGTCGCGAACCACAATATCATACTCTTCTGTGGTTAAACTTCCACCCATCGCTGGCGTTACATTACCATGCTCATCAATTGAACTAACACCTTGCAAGTCTTGCAATACGTGCGGCATACCAACATCTTTGAATACTTTATTGTTCACGCCAAACGGGCGTTCACTGTCCATATAAAAAGAGCGTAAGTAAGTATAAATCCAATCAGGACTACGTAAACGTGCTTCAAGGGTTAAATCTGGTGGCGCAGTACCAAACCATTTAGCCGCTTCTTTATTCGGCATGGTATTAGTAATGTGATCACCGGCTTTTTCACCTGTGTACATGTAATTTGCAACACCATCAGCTTCTTCAATACCTAAATCTTTAAAGGTACGGTTATAGCGTTGGTATTGTAATTGATGACAACCTAAACAATAGTTGATATAGGTTTTAAAACCATTTTTTAACGATTCTTTATCGGTTAAATCATTATTGGCTTGATCTAAGTGCACACTTGGACCTGCGGCAAAGGCAAATAAGGGAACAAGCGCACAGATTGCTAAAAGTAATTTTTTCATTAGTGTGAAACCCTCTCTGGGACTGGCTTAGTTTTTTCATTCTTAGAGTAGAACCAAAGTGCAATGAAGAATCCGAAATAACCAAAACTTGCCACTGTACCAATCATATTATTTAGGGGTGTTGCAGCTTTAGTACCTAAGTAGCCTAAAATTAAGAAGCTGATTACAAATTGAATTAGGTTAACTGTGTGCAATGTACAACGATATTTCATCGCCTTAACCGTGCCACGATCAAACCAAGGTAAAGCAAACAACATAATAATGGCACCGAACATAGCAGCAGCACCTAGTAATTTATCAGGAACAACACGCAAAATAGTATAGAAAGGGCCAAAGTACCATACGGGTACAATATGCTCAGGTGTTTTCAAACCATTAGCTGGTTCAAAGTTTGGCGCTTCAATAAAGTAACCGCCACCTTCTGGTGCAAAAAACATCACCCAACAGAAAATGAATAAGAAGAAAGCAACACCCATAATATCTTTTACAGAGTAATAAGGATGGAATGGTATCGCATCAACAATATCGTACTTGTCGGTATATTGAGCGTGAAATTTAAATTTACTTTGATCTTCTAACTTAATAGAGCCTTTCTTCTTCTTCACTTCAACACCTTCAGGGTTATTTGAACCCACTTCGTGTAAAGCAAGAATATGTAAGAAGACTAAAATAACTAAAACTAATGGCATAGCAACAACATGCAATGCAAAAAAGCGGTTTAAGGTTGCGCCAGAAATAACATAATCACCACGAATCCACTGTGTTAAATCGTCACCAACAATTGGAATTGCGCCAAAGAGCGAGATAATAACCTGTGCCCCCCAGTACGACATGTTACCCCAAGGTAATAAATAGCCCATAAATGCTTCAGCCATTAATACCAAGAAGATCAACATGCCGAAGATCCATAACAATTCACGTGGTTTTTGATACGAACCATACATAAGACCGCGCATCATGTGTAAGTAAACCACAATGAAGAATGCCGAAGCCCCCGTTGAATGCATATAACGTAGTAACCAACCGTAATCAACATCACGCATAATGTATTCAACACTAGCAAATGCGCCATCGCCTGATGGTTCATAGCTCATGGTTAACCATACGCCAGTTAAAATTTGGTTTACTAGTACCAGCATGGCTAAAGAGCCAAAAAAGTACCAAAAGTTAAAGTTTTTCGGTGCTGGATATTGTGCCAAATGCTTATTCCAAGCATCGGTTAAAGGTAAACGCTTGTCCATCCAAGCCATAAAATTAGTCAACATTATGCCTCCCCCTGTCCAACACCAATTAGTAAGGTATCTTCACTGATGAATGAATGCTCAGGAACCATTAAGTTTAATGGTGCAGGAACCCCTTGAAAAACACGACCAGCCATATCGAATTTACTACCATGACATGGGCAAAAGAAACCATCACTCATACCGTCTACAAATTGGTCGAAGTCACCTTTATGGTGAGTAGGCGCACAACCCAAATGAGTACAAACACCTAGTGCTACTAAAAATTCAGGTTTAATTGAGCGATAAGCATTTGTTGCATAACTAGGCTGTTGCGCTTTTTCAGAATTTGGATCGCGTAACTGATCATCGAACTTAGCCAAACCATTTAACGTTGCTTCGGTACGTCGAACTACATATACAGGTTTACCACGCCATTCAGCACGGATTAATTGACCAGGTTCTATTTTACCTACATTGACTTCTACTGGAGCACCCGCTGCTTTCGCGCGAGCACTTGGATTCCAGGAACCAATGAAAGGCACAGCCACACCGACCACACCCGCACCACCAACAACGGCAGTAGCCGCTGTTAAGAAGCGACGGCGGCCGTTATTCACAGGCACATTGCTCATTCACACTCTCCAATTCACATTGATTACCAAACAATTATTACCAGATAAGTTTATTAACATTAATGCTCTCTAAACTGACCTAGTGGTTGCTTTTGTTTGATCAAATTTATACCAAGCGGTACATCGACAAAAAATTTTTATGATCATAAAGAAATAGGGGGTTTTTTACAAGGTAAAAAGGGGGTTAAGCACTGTAAAAACAGAAATATTTTGATATTTGTCACTATAGAGGAAATAAATAGTGCTTATACTTTACTAATTGAGATTATCCGCAAAATAAGCGGTGAAATTTAGGCATAAAAAAACCGACATAAGGTCGGTTTTTTGAAATCGTATAAAACGAAAATTAACGTTTTGAGAACTGTGGTTTCTTACGCGCTTTGTGTAAGCCCACTTTCTTACGTTCAACTTTACGCGCATCACGAGTAACAAATCCAGCTTTACGTAGATCACTACGGAAAGTTTCATCGAACTCCATTAATGCACGAGTAATACCGTGACGAATTGCGCCAGCTTGACCAGAAATACCACCACCAACAACAGTGATGTTAAAGTCAAACTTTTCTAACATTTCAACTAACTCTAACGGTTGACGAACAACCATACGAGCCGTTTCACGACCGAAGTACTCAGAAATGTCACGTTTGTTAATTGTGATTGCACCGTTACCAGCTTTCATGAACACACGAGCAGTTGAGCTCTTGCGACGACCAGTACCGTAATATTGATTATCAGCCATTGCTTAAAGCTCCAAAAGTTGTGGTTGTTGTGCAGTATGCTTGTGCTCAGCACCGGCATACACTTTTAATTTGCGGAACATTTCACGACCTAAAGGACCTTTAGGTAACATGCCTTTAACAGCAAATTCAAGAACACGTTCTGGTGCTTTTTCAATTAGCTTTTCAAAACTAATTTGCTTAAGTCCACCAGGGAATTCAGTATGCGAATAGTAAATTTTACCTTTCGCTTTGTTACCAGTTACACGTACTTTCTCAGCATTGATAACAACGATATAATCGCCAGTATCTACATGAGGAGTATATTCTGGTTTATGCTTACCGCGTAAACGGGTTGCAATTTCAGTAGCGATACGACCTAAAGTTTTATCTTCGGCGTCCACTAAGAACCATTCGCGTTGTACGCTTGCTGGTTTAGCTACAAAAGTTTTCATTAAAAAACCCAATATTAAAAATGTTACTTAAATAACAAGACAAACCTTTACAATAAGTTAAAGCCGCCCTGTCGGTTAATAATAGACCACGCAATTACCCCTTCGAGTATCGAGCCTAACGCCTTTAAAATCAACATATCTAAGGAATAAGCAAAGGCAAAATCCAAAGAAACAGACTATTTAAAAGACAGTTTGTAACGTAGGGAGCGCGGATTATACAGAATAATAAACAGAAGATCACCTGTCTTTGCTAAAAAAATAGTAAATAAAGTAATAATTTTTAGCGTTATTCCCCTCACTTTAACTAGCCGTAATTCCATAAGCCCTCTCGTTACTCCGTAATCCCCCTCCATCATCATTCCGTAAGCCACCACCTTCGTCATTCCGTAAGTCTCTTAATACGGAATCTCCTTAGGGTTGCAGTGTAAGGGTAACATTAAGGCAAAGGTTGATGAGGTGACTCAGAATGCTCTTATTAGACCAAACCTAACAAAAAGCCATCAATTCATTTATTTTAGTCTTTACAACTTGCTTAACTTGTTTATATTAAAGATAGCTTCTAGTAATTATAGTGCTTAATAGCCATGTTAAAGGCTGAAGCCATAAGTAAAGAAGTTAATAAGTTGTTAATTCCACTATTTAATGTTAAACAGTATTGGCTAGTGAGTAAAAAACCTATTAAAAATAAAAAAAACGCGACATTATTTTACATTTATAAAAATATATCGCATATTAACTATAGCCCCTGTAGAAATTGATGGAAATTATGACTATGAAAAACTTAAAAGCAATGAACAAAATGACTAACAAAGCCCAAAAGGGTTTCACCCTAATTGAATTAATGATCGTGGTTGCCATTATCGGTATTCTAGCAGCTGTGGCTTTGCCTGCGTATCAAACTTATACTAAGAAAGCAGCATTTTCTGAGGTAGTATTAGCAACTCAAGGTGTTAAATCTGCCATTGAAGTATGTGCTCAAGTCCAAGGCGGTTTTACTAATTGTGCCGCAGAAAATAATGGAGTACCTGCTAATTTGGGCAGTAATGGTAAAGCTGTTAAATCAGTTGAGTGGAGTGTTACTAGTAATACTGCGGGTACAATTGTTGCAGCGGCTAATGCATATAATGGCATAACAGCTGATGACTCTGTTACATTAACAGCCGCTTTCGCAAACGGCCAAGTGACTTGGACACAAACCTGTTCAAATACAGATATGTGTTAATTATATTGAATAATAATAAAGCTCCTTAGGGAGCTTTTTTTTTGCTTATTATTAAAACTATTTATTTACCTCTGACAAAATAAAACTTTTGCGCTTTTCAGTGAAACTAAGTTACACTAAAATTTGAAGCATTCACTGAGTTTATTCAAAAGGTTATGTGCAAAAAGTTATGAAAGGAAATCACCAGCAATCGAGCGTTTTATCGGCATTATCAAATGAACAACTAGTACCCATTGCTAGCATTGATGAGATTAATGCTGATTTTGCTGGTAATAAAAAGCCTTTTATCCGCTTTCTGGTGGAAGATAAAAACTTTGATGGCAGAGCCATTGCTGAAATCCTCTCTCATAAATTTGGTTATCCTTATATCCAGCTAGCCAACTTTGATACTACACTTGTACCTGAAGGTGTACGTAACGAAAAACTAATCACCAAACACAATGCATTACCGTTATTTCTACGGGGCAAGGTGTTATTCGTTGCTATGTCAGATCCAACCAATTTAGATGCTCTGGAAGAAATTCAATTTAATACCGGTTTTAGTACCGAGTTGGTATTAACTGATGAGCATGGTTTACATAACTGTATTGAAAAAGTATTAGAAGATGAGAATGATGCCCTTGATATCACCGATATTGACTCTGAAGAATTATCAGGCTTAGAGGTTCAAGAAGAAAAGAAAGAAGATGACGCTGGCAGTGGTGAAGACGATGCCCCTATTGTGGTCTTTATCAATAAAATACTCTTAGATGCGATAAAAAAAGGTGCTTCAGATCTTCATTTTGAACCCTATGAAAAAGCCTTTCGTATTCGCTTTCGTATTGACGGCATATTATCTGAAATAGCCCGTCCACCGGTGAGTTTATCATCACGAATGGCCGCTCGCCTTAAAGTAATGTCAAAATTAGATATTGCTGAGCGTCGTGTTCCGCAAGATGGTCGCATAAAGTTAGCCCTTTCCAAGAAAAAGTCCATTGATTTTCGTGTTAGTACTCTGCCCACCATGTGGGGTGAAAAAATTGTAATGCGTATCCTTGACTCTTCCAGCGCTATGCTGGGTATTGATATGCTAGGTTACGAGCCTGAGCAGAAAATAATCTATACTGAAGCATTAGATCAACCCCAAGGCATGATTTTAGTGACGGGTCCTACAGGCTCAGGGAAAACAGTTTCTTTATATACAGGCTTAAATATTCTTAACACGGCTGAGCGCAATATTTCCACCGCCGAGGATCCAGTAGAAATTAACTTGGAAGGCATTAACCAAGTACAAATTAATAATCGTGCCGGTTTAACCTTCCCCAGTGCACTACGCTCATTCTTACGTCAAGATCCCGATATTGTTATGGTAGGTGAAATACGTGATTTAGAAACGGCAGAAATCGCTATAAAAGCTGCGCAAACCGGCCACTTAGTGTTATCTACCCTACATACCAACTCGGCAGCAGAAACCCTGACACGTTTGTTAAATATGGGGGTTCCCTCCTATAACGTAGCCAGTTCGGTAAGTATTATTATTGCCCAACGGCTTGCGAGACGTTTATGCCCGCAATGTAAAGAGCATGAAGAGTTAACGCCAATGCAACTTGCTGAGCAGGGTTTTCCTGCTGATAAACTCAGTGAAATAAAGTTGTTTAAAGCCGTAGGTTGTGAGCAATGTACAGGCGGTTATAAAGGTCGTGTCGGTATTTATGAAGTAATAAAAATCAGCGCTGAAATTTCTTCTATTATTATGGAAGGGGGTAACTCCCTTGATATTGCTAAGCAATGTCAAAAAGAAGGTTATAATAATTTACGCCAGTCTGGATTAATTAAAGCCATGAACGGCATGACTAGCCTAGAAGAGATTAACCGTGTAACCAGCGCATAATACTTAATAGTATCTGTTCATCCGCTTTTATCCTCGCGGTGTATTAATCGAGGTTCTCAGCATTGATGCTCAAGATTCCGTACAAGAAACTTACGGAATGACGACTATTTCATAGTGGATTGAATAATTATATTTAATCAACGGAAACAACAATAGGTAAAACTTATGGCCACAGCAGTAACAAAAAAAAATGTTACCAAAGTAAAACCCCTAGATGTTTTTACTTGGCAAGGGGTTAATCGCAAAGGAAAAAAAATTAGTGGTGAGCTTTCTGCCAACAATATCATTGAGTTAAAAAGCCAATTACGTAAACAGGGTATTACTCCCAGTAAAGTAAAGAAAAAAGCTAAGCCCTTATTTGGCATGGGAGGTGATAAGGCCATCACTCCTGCTGATATAGCGGTGATTTCCCGTCAAATTGCCACCATGCTCGGCGCAGGTGTACCCTTGGTGCAAACCATTGAAATGATAGGTAAAGGCCATAGCAATGGCAATATGCAAAAACTGTTGGCAGAAATCGGCAATAAATTAGCCTCTGGTATTCCACTGTCTGACTGCTTACGTGATCACCCAAGACACTTTGATGACTTGTATTGTGACTTGGTTGCCTCGGGTGAACAATCAGGCTCACTGGAAACCATTTACGATAGAATTGCTACCTACAAAGAAAAAGCCGAAGCGTTAAAAGCGAAAATTAAAAAAGCCATGACTTATCCTATAGCTGTTTTGGTTATTGCTGCCGTGGTTACTTCAATACTACTTATTTTTGTGGTGCCCGTTTTTCAAGAGATATTTGCTGGTTTTGGCGCAGAACTACCTGCATTTACTCTGCTTGTAGTCGGCATTTCAGATTTTATGGTTGCCTATTGGCACTTAGGTTTAGGGGCTATTTTTGCCTTTATCTTTTTATTTAAGCGTGCCCATCGCAATAGTCAAAAACTTAGAGATCAGGTAGATAGACAAATATTAAAACTGCCCGTTATTGGTGACTTATTAAAAAAAGCCGCCGTTGCCCGTTACGCTCGCACCTTGTCCACCACATTTGCTGCTGGTGTACCATTAATAGACGCACTAGAATCTGCCGCAGGCGCCTCAGGTAATGCCGTATTTCGTGATGCTATTTTAGAGGTACGAACTGAGGTAACCTCAGGTATGCAAATGAACCTAGCGATGCGAAATGTTGCTATATTCCCAGATATGGTTATCCAAATGGTCGCCATTGGTGAAGAATCCGGTGCCGTTGATGATATGTTAGCCAAAGTAGCCAACGTTTATGAAGCTGAAGTGGATAATGCTGTGGATAATTTGACCGCTTTATTAGAGCCGATGATTATGGCTGTACTGGGTGTCGTTATTGGTGGTTTGATTATTGCCATGTACTTGCCAATCTTCCAAATTGGTATGGTTGTCTAGCCAGAGTTTCTAGTTTCACTTACCGTTTGTGAAGCAAACTTTCGAAAGAGGTTCCTCAATCATTAAGATTGAGGAATTTTTTATTTTTACTTTGTTTTTTAAGTGATTTATGTTTGAGCAAACCTTACAATTTTTCCAACAATCTGCCACCGCCTTCAATATTTTTGTAGTCATTATCTCACTGATGATCGGCAGTTTTCTCAACGTTGTGGTCTATCGTTTACCCAAAATGATGCAATATGCTTGGTATCATGAATGTCGTGAATTTTTAGCGGATGAAGTTAAAGATATTCCACTACAAAAACTAGACCATGTAACCCTCTCTAAGCCTGACTCCACTTGCCCACATTGTGGTCATAAAATTCGCTTTTATGAAAATATTCCTGTTTTAAGCTGGTTATTTTTAAAAGGTAAGTGTAGCCAATGTAAAAATGCTATATCAATGCGTTACCCCTTAGTTGAAGCTGCAACCGCGCTATTTAGTTTACTGGTAGCTCAACATTTTGGGGTAACGATTGAAACCTTGCTAGTACTGATAATCACTTGGGGCTTAATTAGCTTAACCTTGATTGATCTTGAACACATGTTATTACCCGATCAAATAGTTATGCCACTGCTTTGGCTTGGCTTGCTAGTTAATGTTAATAATACATTTGCCCCCCTGACCGATGCTGTGATTGGCGCTGCTGTTGGTTATATGAGTCTATTTAGTGTCTTTTGGCTATTCAAATTATTAACTGGCAAGGAAGGTATGGGTCATGGAGACTTTAAATTATTTGCGCTATTTGGCGCTTGGATAGGCTGGCAATTATTACCCGTTCTCATTTTAATGGCTTCTGTGGTTGGTGCTATCATTGGCATTGCCTTAATGGTATTTAAAAACCATCAACGTGAACAAGCCATTCCTTTTGGCCCTTATTTAGCCGTTGCTGGCTGGATCACCTTTTTATGGGGTGAAGGTATTTGGGCTTGGTATTTAACACAAATAAGTTAAGCGTATGTCTGATTTTATTGTTGGCCTTACAGGTGGTATTGGTAGCGGCAAAACTACCGTAGCAAATCTTTTTGCTGATCTGGGCGTAGATATTATTGATGCCGATATTATTGCTCGAGATGTGGTAGCAAAGGGCAGCCCTGCGCTTGACTCTATAGGTCAACATTTTGGTGCCCAGTTTGTGCAAGCAGATGGTCAATTAGATAGAGCATTGCTTCGCAAACGGATATTTAGCCATGAGCAAGATAAATTATGGCTCAATAACCTGTTGCACCCACTTATTAGAGAGCAGCTTATCTCACAGCTAAAAGCAGCATCTAGCCCTTATTGCCTATTAGTGGCGCCGTTATTAATTGAAAATAGCTTACGCTCTTTAGTTAATAGAGTATTAGTGATTGATGTGAAAGAATCAACTCAAATAGAGAGAACAACCAAGCGTGATAAAAACTCAACGGAGCAGGTTCAGGCTATAATGAACAGCCAAGTTAGCCGAAAAGTTAGGTTGGATAATGCTGATGACCTGTTAAACAATGATGATTGCTCATTAACAATGCTAACGAAGTCTGTCGTTGAGTTACACCATTCTTATCTCGAATTATCGAACTATTAGTAGTCAAATAGCTCTAAAACTTAGCGTGTGAAAAATCAATCTATAAATAATTCGCCATTTTAGTTTTCAATGGTTACTATAGCCAAACTCAATCTAAATATAAGTTTGTAATCGGATAACGTTTTGCATGACAACGATTTTATATGAACATCCGCTCAATGAGCGCATTCGTAATTATCTAAAACTTGAGCAACTTTTTGCTCAAGCATACAGTTGTGCAAGTAGTGATGTCGCCATTAGTAGTATCCAGCATAGTTATCAAGTTTTCTTTAATGCTTTATTCGCTATTATAGATAGCTTAGATCGCGGAGATATTAGAGGCGATTTAATTAAAGACTTAGAAAAATTACAACAAAATTTAGTGGTTTGGTCTCAAGATCCCGAGGTTGATACCAGTGCCTTAGAAGATAATCTTCGAGAAACTGTTGCTTTAAACAGTCGGTTAAAGGCTAGCAGACAAACTTGGTGCCAATTAAAGTCTCATAAGCTACTTAGCAGCTTGAAACAGCGCTTCGCAATTCAAGGGGGTAGCTCAAGCTTCGATTTGCCACAATTACAGTTTTGGCTGCATCAAACCAACGAAAAAATAATGGCTGACATCAAACACTGGCTATCTTTGTTAGATGATATTAACGGCTCTTTGGCTTTAGTACTGAAGTTTATCCGCCAACGTGCTGAGTTTGATACCATTGAAACTGAAAGTGGCTTCTATCAAGACAACGGCGAAGGGTTGCTTTTATTACGTATAAAAGTGGCACAAAGTGCACAATACTACCCTACGGTGAGTGGTAATAAATTTCGTTACTCTATCCGCTTTATGCTACCTTGTGAACAAAATGGACGAAGATATTCAAATCAAACAACTAAATTTCAACTAGCTCGCTGTTAATATTCAAAAATCTAATACCAAGTGTATAGCTGTATTCAACTAACGTATAATTTAACCATTACTTTGCAAAACATAGATAATCATGACCTTAAAAGTTTCCTGTCCAAATTGTAATAAAGACGTGCTTTGGCACGCTGCCAGTGAATTCCGCCCTTTTTGTAGCAAACGTTGCCAACTGATTGATTTAGGCGAGTGGGCTGAAGAAGGACACAATATCACTCAGCCCATTCAAGGGGCAACAGCGCTTACTGAAGACATGCTTGATGCCATGGAAGATGAGTTTTTGATGAATAACAAGTTTTTTGTTGAGCCAGAATAACAAACTTGCCAGCCCTAAATTGACATACTTTGTCACTGCAACGGTGTATTGCTAGGTAACCTTAAATTAGCAACACAGGACCTGAGTCAAGCTCAGGATGACGGTGTTGATATTCAAGCATCAGTAATGAGCTTTTCAATAATGGCTTGATTAGCCGCTGGAAAATCTAATTTTTGAAGCTCCGCAAGAGAAAACCAACCTTGCTGTTGTCCTTCTTGAGCGCTTGCTTCGCCGATAAAATTATCAACCAAGAACACTTCTAAGCAAACCTCTTTATCACCATAATCATGCGAGATAATAATCAGTGGCAAACAAGAAAGTACCTCTATAGCAACTTCTTCTTTAAGCTCTCTAGCAAGCGCTTGCGCGACAGTTTCACCATTTTCCACCTTACCACCTGGAAACTCCCATTTGCCACCTTGATGACTATGTTCAAGACGTTTGGTAAGAAAATATTGAGTTTGCTGTTGCTCGTTGGTAGTAACAATAACACCAACGGCAACATGAATTGATTTAGGCATTTTCTCAGTTTCGTATTAAAAGTCACGAATAGCGAGTAGCGAAGACACGGGACATAAGTTGCGAGCTAAAGTGGAGAGTAACGAAGCACTTACTGAATGTAATTAACTTCGAAACTCTTTAACTTGATACTTTTCTAGCTTAACTTACCATGACATTGTTTGTATTTCTTGCCTGAGCCACAAGGACAAGGCTCATTACGGCCAACACGTGGCATTTGTGGCTTATCTTCTATGCCTGCCGCGCTTTGATGCTGAAACTCAGCTGGGGTTTCTGACTTTCTATGTTGCTCTTCTACCGCTTCTACATCAGATTCAGCCTGAATTTGCACTTTTGATAAAATACCAACAACATCAAATTTCAAGTTATCTAACATTTCAGTAAATAATTCAAAAGATTCACGTTTATACTCTTGCTTAGGGTTTTTCTGTGCATGGGCACGTAGACCAATACCTTGTCGTAAATGATCCATAGCCGCTAAATGCTCTTTCCAGTGTGAGTCTAAGCTCTGCAACATAACTGCTTTTTCAAATTGGCGTAATACATCGCCACCCACAACTTCTTCTTTGTCTTTATATACTTGTTCAAATTCAGCAACAATTTTTTCACGCAAGCTTTCTTCATGGAGTTTTTTGTCTTCTTCTAGCCATTTAGCAACCGGTAAATCAGTATTAAATTCACCTTTAAGCTGTTCTTCAAGACCCGTAATATTCCACATTTCAACTAAAGATTGCGGTGGAATATGGCCGTCGATAACACCATTAATCACATCACCACGAATAGCTTGTACCACTTCACCAATATCAGCTTCATCAAGCAATTCATTACGTTGTTCGTAAATCACACCACGTTGATCATTGGCAACATCATCATATTCAAGTAACTGCTTACGCATATCAAAGTTACGACCTTCTACTTTGCGCTGAGCATTTTCAATGCTACGGGTTACCCAAGGGTGTTCAATAGCTTCGCCATGCTCCATTCCTAACTTACGCATCATATTAGAAATACGCTCTGAGGCGAAAATACGCATCAGTGAATCTTCCATAGAAAGGTAGAAACGGGTAGCACCGGCATCACCTTGACGACCAGAACGACCACGAAGCTGATTATCAATACGACGTGATTCATGACGTTCAGTTGCAACAATTTTTAAACCACCTAACTCAAGCACACGATCGTGATCTATCTTCCATTGTGCTTTAGTTTTTTCAATTTGATCTTCTGTGGGCTGTTTCAACTTGGCAATAGTGGCGTCTAAATTACCACCAAGCACAATATCGGTACCACGACCGGCCATATTGGTAGCTATGGTCACAGCACCTTCTTTACCAGCATCAGCAACAATCTCTGCTTCTTGCGCGTGAAATTTAGCATTAAGCACTTTATGTTTGATTTTTGCTTTCTTTAAAAAGCTTGATAAAAACTCTGATGTCTCAATTGAGATAGTACCCACTAATACAGGCTGGCCACGTTTAACACAGTCTTTAATATCGTCTAAAATCGCTTCAAACTTTTCTTCAGTCGTTAGGTAAATCAAATCCGACATATCATCACGGATCATAGGTCTATGCGTCGGGATAATAACCGTTTCTAAACCATAGATATGTTGAAATTCAAACGCTTCAGTATCAGCTGTACCTGTCATACCTGATAGTTTTTGATATATTCTAAAGAAATTCTGGAAGGTAATAGAGGCTAGTGTTTGGTTTTCATTTTGAATGTTAACACCTTCTTTAGCTTCTACCGCTTGATGTAAACCTTCAGACCAACGACGTCCTTCCATAGTTCGGCCGGTGTGCTCATCAACAATGACAATTTCACCCTCTTTAACGATGTAATCAACATCTTTTTGGAACAACTTGTGGGCACGAAGTGCTGCCATTACATGGTGAAGTAAAGTGATATTTGATGCTGAGAATAACGTATTACCTTCTTGCAGCAGACCTTTTTCACGCATGATTTCTTCGATACGTACTTGACCACGTTCGGTAAGATAAATTTGCTTGGCTTTTTCATCTACAGTGAAGTCACCCTCAACAAAGTCTTCTGACTGCCCGGTTTCTTCGTCTTTATCTTCTTCGTTTTGTATTTCAAGTGTTGGCACTATAGTATTAATGCTTTTATATAACTCTGAGCTATCTTCTGCTTGTCCTGAAATAATCAATGGCGTTCGAGCTTCATCAATTAAAATAGAGTCAACTTCATCGACAATGGCAAAATTTAGTTTTTTCTGTGAACGCTCTTCAGGCGCGAAAACCATGTTATCGCGAAGATAATCAAAACCAAACTCGTTGTTTGTCCCATAGGTGATATCTGATTGATAAGCGGATTGCTTATCTTCTGGTGACATACCAGCAATATTACAGCCTACTGTTAGACCTAAGAATTCAAATAATGGACGACTCCAATCAGCATCACGGGTGGCTAAGTAATCATTTACTGTGATGACATGTACGCCATCCCCTGTTAAGGCATTTAAGTATGAAGGCAAGGTAGCGGTTAAGGTTTTACCTTCACCGGTGCGCATTTCAGCAATTTTCCCGTCATTTAATACCATACCGCCTATCATCTGCACGTCAAAATGACGCATGTCAAATACACGTTTACTGGCTTCTCGTACTACCGCGAAAGCTTCTGGTAAAATTTTCGCTAACGTTTCATTGTTGGCAAGACGCTCTTTAAACTCAGCTGTTTTTGCTTTTAATTCATCATCACTGAGTGCTTCAAGAATTGGCTCTAGGGCGTTTATTTTTTTTACTTCTTTGCGCATTTGTTTAAGCAATCTATCGTTACGACTACCAAACATTTTTGTTAACAACTTTACAAACATCTTATTTAAACCATTTTTTGAAATTGATTGTGCAAATCATTTTGCACACTG
>ERZ1048872.382-NODE-382-length-49896-cov-6.874280_pt1 | contig 49896 bp, 47 predicted proteins | sample MGYA00383100_ERZ1048872 | MGnify/ENA primary metagenome ERZ1048872 (study PRJEB29581, sample SAMEA5548370) | metagenome | biome: marine; feature: coastal; material: water | depth 50 m | study: Short-term variability in the microbial, nano- and picoplankton...
TAATTCTGCAGAAAGTCCCCATTTAAAACGCGATAATAAGCGCTGTTCAATATCTTGCATGTCAACAGGAGCCTTGTCACTTGTTAAAATGACTTGCTTTCCGTTTTGATGTAAGTGATTGAATATATGGAAGAATACATCTTGAGTTCCTGTTTTTCCAGATAAAAACTGCACGTCATCAATAATAAGCACATCAATAATTTGATAGAAATGAATAAAATCATTTCTATTGTTCTTTTTTACCGAGTCGATATATTGTTGTGTAAACTTTTCGGCAGAAATATATAGAACAGTCTTTTCAGGATATTTATCTTTTATATCAACACCAATTGCATGAGCTAAATGTGTTTTTCCTAATCCAACACCTCCAAAAATTAAAAGCGGATTAAAGGAAGTTCCTCCAGGTTTGTTTGCTACGGCAATTCCTGCATTTCTGGCAAGTCTGTTAGAATCACCTTCTAAGAAATTTTCAAAACTATAACTAGGATTTAACTGAGACTCAATTTTTACATTTCTAATACCTGGAATTACAAAAGGGTTTTTTAATTCTGGGCTTTTATTATTAAAAGGAACATCTACATCTTGAGATTTTACTGAAGATCTGTTTGAGCTTGGGATTTTTTCTGTAAAAGGTTGTTTATTGCCATAAGTGTTTTCCATCTTAATAACATAAACCAACTTAGCATCCTCACCTAACTCTTTATTAAGAGCAACTTTTAAAATTTTAACATAGTGTTCTTCTAACCATTCGTAGAAAAATTTACTAGGAACTTGAATACTCAAAGCATTGCCTGAGAGTTTAACAGCATCTATAGGTTCAAACCAAGTTTTATAGGCTTGTGGTTGTATATTATCTTTAATAAAGCCGAGACAATTACTCCATACAGATTGCGCTGTGTTCTCCATTCGTTGAGTTAGATTTTACGTTGTTAGTTAGATTAGCGAAAAAAAAAGAAATTTGGGTTTTCTAGTTGTTTTTAGCATGACAAATATGTGAACAAAATTCTTAATAAAAAAATAAAAATTTAATGATTATGTCAATTTTTTTTCTCATGTTTAAAACGATTGAAAATTACGAATTTTTTGCTAAACAATTTTAAATAAATGAATTTTTACGAAACTAAAATACGTGTTCGCTATGGTGAGACAGACCAGATGGGAGTTGTGTATCATGCAAATTACGCGGTTTATTTTGAGGTAGGTAGAACCGAATGGCTGCGTGAGTTCGGGCTGAGTTATAGTGGTATGGAAGCAGATGGTATCATCTTACCTGTTGTTTCTTTGTCGATAAATTACAAAAATTCAGCACGTTACGACGATGTTCTTAAAGTAAAAACAACACTAAAAAAAATACCAACAGCTTCTATAGAATTTGAATATGAATTAAGAAATGAATCTGATGTTTTACTGGCTACAGGAAATACAATTTTAGCATTTATTGATAGGAAACGAAATAGACCTGTGCGTTGTCCAAAATATCTTTTAGATAAACTGCGAAATTATTCGTTATAATTCAATGATATCAACGCCGAAAAACATTTTAAAGAGGTCGAAAATCTGATTACTGTTGCTTTTTCTGACAGATATTTCTAACAAACAACTTAATTCTAGCGTTTGATTTATGATTTCAACATGGTTTTCCTTTAATATTCTCATCACTTTACTCATGTTTTTGTATTCAAAATTGAGCTGATAAGTTTTATTTATTGTTTTTTCAACAATTTCTGCAGCTTCTAAAGCCAATTGTGCACCAGTTCTGTATGCGTTAATTAAACCACCTACTCCTAGTTTAACTCCACCAAAATAACGAACTACTATAATTAGCACATTGGTAACTTCGAAAGATTGAATCTGCCCATAAATTGGCATTCCTGCGGAATTATTTGGCTCCCCATCATCATTTGCTCTATAGTTTCTAGACTCTGTACCTATTTGGTATGCGTAACACCAATGTCTTGCAGAATAATGTTCTTTTTTTATTGCTTCTAGATGAGATTTTATTTGTTCTTCGTTAATTACAGGAAAAATATAGCCATAAAACTTACTGTTTTTGTCTTTAAATAGTTTTCCTTGAGCAGGTTTTACTATTGTTCTAAATATATCGTTTTCAGTCATAATTTGAAGGCTAATATAATTTAAGTTATTTATATTTGTAAAAAAAGATAAAGCGATGAAAAAGATTATATTATTAGTATTACTATTTTGTTTCAAAATTAGTGCTACTCAAGAAACTGTTGGATTAATCTATGATGACGTCAATGAAGTTAAATCTGGCGGTTACACATTATTTACCGCCATATCAGATGAAAGGGTTTATCTTATTAATAACTGTGGAGAGGCCGTTAATCAATGGGAGGTTAGTTTTGGCGGAGCACCTAACCGTCGCCCCAGGATGATTTACTTACTAGAAAATGGGAATTTAATGGTAGGAAGCGGTTTTGATGTACAAATAAGAGATTGGGATAATAATATTGTTTGGGGCATTAATTACCAAGATGAATTTGGTTTTAGGATTCACCATGACATTGAACTATTACCAAATGGTAATATTCTAGCTCTAGTAAGAGATCCGTATACTAATACAGAAATGTTTGCTCAAGGTATGGACACATCGTATCCTGAAGATACTCTGGTGTTAGAACGTATTGTGGAAATTCAGCCTGTAGGTACAGACTCTGCGAATATTGTTTGGGATTGGAAACTAGTTGAGCATTTAGTACAAGACTTTGATAATACAAAACCCAATTTTGGTACAGTCTCAAGTAATCCTCAATTACTAGACATGAATTTTGACAATGGCAATGGTTCAAATCCTATTCACGGAAATGCCGTTGAATATAATGCTGAATTAGACCAAATAGCAATATCTGCAAGACATTTAAGTGAAGTCATTATATTAGACCATAGTACTACAACTGCAGAAGCGGCTACCCACTCTGGTGGAATCTATGGAAAAGGTGGAGATTTTCTTTGGAGATGGGGGAATCCTGAAGTATATGATCAAGGGACTATTGATGATAGGAAACTTGGTAGACAACATGATATCAAATGGATTGCTGATGGACCACATCAAGGTAAAATGTCTGTTTTTAGTAATGATGGATATGGTACTGACTTAACAGCTTCTTCCATTCATATAATAGATCCTAATGATACAAATGGTGTATATGGTATGAGTTCGGGTAAATTTTTACCGCAAGACTATCAGTGGTCTTATGATGGTACTATTTTAGGTGAGGTAATGTTGGGGAGTTCGCGTTGCGGTGTGCAAATTATGACAAACGGTAATGCGCTAATTAATGAAACACAAACTGGACGTTTATCAGAGGTTGATAGTGCTGGTAATGTAGTTTGGGTTTATATCATTCCTACTGCAGAAAATGTGGTCATCAATCAATTTGAAACACCCACTGGTACAGGTGCATTTAGAGCTCATAGATATCCTGAAAACTACGCTGGTTTTGATAATGTAACCTTTAACAACACAGGAATTATTGAAGATGTTAATGCTATTTCGACAAATTGTGCTAATCTATTATCGGTTGACGATTCATCTTTCAATAATTTACAGGTTTACCCTAATCCGACAACAGACATTTTAAATTTTAATAAGTACATTGACTTAATACAAGTATATGATTTATCAGGAAAAGCAGTGTTAAGTAAATCAAATTCTGAATTCATTAATTTAGAAAATTTAACGAATGGTTTGTACCTTATTAAAATATTAGCGGATGAAAATTCTAACTTTATTAAGGTAATGAAAAATTAAGTCACTCAATAAATAGATTGTTGTATTGTCTTTTAAGCTAAAGTTACTAGTAGAATTGAAACTAAGGCTAAGCTAATACCAATCCAGTTTTTTGCGGAAATTTGTTCTTTAAAAAGTAATAGTCCTATTAACGTGGAAAGTGCTACGATGACTACATTGTTTATTGTAAAAACTGATGAGCTTTCAAACCCTTCTACACGCAAGGCTTTCAAAAGAAAAAATATAGAACTATAGTTTACTATACCAAGTATAATACCTAATAGTAAACTTTTGGTTTTAAAACGACTTTTGTTTGTAATAGAAGTAATGGCTAATAAAAAACATCCAATAATTGCAGCTACACCAAATATTGTAGCAGAAAAAAGAGGGATTTTATCGTTTGGTGCAAAATGATTAACAGAGGTATCGATAATACCAGAACCTAGAAACAATATAATAGGAAGGAAAATAGATTTAGTTAAAACGGTCTTTTCTTTTTGTTTTATAGAAGTTAAATAAACAGCAACTAAGGCTAAAATAATACCTGTTGTTTTTTGAGCACCAATACTTTCATTATATATAAAGATTCCGAATAAAATTGGAATAATGACACTCATTTTGCTAGCAACTGAAGCAACAGAAAGTCCATTTTTTTGAGCAGTAAGCGCCATGACATAAAAAATTGCAATAAATAAAACACCTAAAAAAAGTGCTGCAATAAACCATTCAGTTTGTAATATATTTGATAGAATAATTTGTCCATCATAGAGTAGTGCGCCACAAATAAAAGCTGTAAAATAATTAACAACAATTGCCTGTAAAGTATTGGTGTTGTATTTGTCAATTAATTTAAAAACTACGAAAATTGCTGTTGAAGATAAAATGCTAAGCAGTAAGTATATCAAAAGAGTTCTTTTTTAATATGAAATAAATCGATTACATCTTCTTTTGTCTCGTCAATATTCCAAGTGTTAAAGCCTAAGGTTTTAGCAGTATCCGTATTTTCTTTTGTATCATCAATAAATAAGCAATTATTAGATTTGAGATCATTTTCTTGCAAAACAAATTCAAAGATATCTGCATTAGGTTTTCTAAGATGTATTTCTTGGGATAAATAAAAAACATCAAAACAGTTTTTAAAATCTTGGTAGAATGGCACAGTGTTTTTAACAAACTCGATATGCATATTGTTGGTATTACTCAAAAGCATGAGTTGATACTCTTTCTTTTGAGACAAGGCTTTTAAGAAGTCTAAGCGATATTTTGGAAAGTCTCTTATAATATAGTTCCATGCGCTTATAATATCAGATTCGTTAAGATTCGGAAATTTTAATTTGTAAAAGGCAATAAAATCTAAAGTTGAAATATTCCCAGTTTCGTAAAGAATATTGGTTTCAGTCATATCTCGATCAAAAGCATCAAGATTGAACAAGTTTTGAGCATTTTGCATAGCTCCTTGCTTATCTAGATTTATGAAAACATCTCCAAAGTCGAAAATTAATGTTTGTATCATATGGTATTATCCTGGACTAGTTTCAGGATCTAATCTTTTTGTTGTTAAAAATCTTTAATGTATCGTTCAAAATTCTTGTTTCAGAAATCAATTTCCCTTTTAGTTTTGGTGCTTTTGTGCCCTCTTTGAATTCATTAAATCCAATAAAAACTCGTGCTTCGTCCCAAATGTTTTCATCAATAAAAGTTTGAAGTGTTATTACTCCTCCTTCAATAATTATCGAATTGATTTCTTTTTTGTAAAGAAAATCTGAAATCTGAATTGCTATCGGTTGGCTAAAATCAATGTCGTTTTTAGTAATTCTAATAGTCTCGGCATTATCATTAAACACATTGAAGTTTGACTTTAATTTTGAATCTTTATCTAATACGAGCCTAATGGGATTTTTACCAGTCCAATCTCTTACTGTTAAACTCGGATTGTCTTCTGTTACAGTGCGGGTTCCAACCAAAATAGCTTGTTCTTCTGCACGCCATTTGTGAACTAATTGTCGCGAATATATATTTGTAATCCAAACAGGTTTCTGTTCGTCTTTATGCAATGGTGCAATAAATCCATCCTCTGTTTCTGCCCATTTTAAAATGATATAAGGACGTTTGTAATTATGAAAAGTAAAAAAGCGTTTATGATGTGTTTTACATTCAGCTTCTAATACACCAACAGAAACTTTACAACCTGAAGCTCTGAGTTTCGCAATACCTTTGCCTGCTACCTCTGGGTTGTCATCAATACAACCAATTATAACTTCTGGAATTTTGTGTTTTATAATAAGATCACTACATGGTGGAGTTTTACCAAAATGACTGCATGGCTCAAGAGTAACATAGAGTCTGCTTTTGGGTAATAGTGATTTGTCAGCAACTGAGTTAATGGCATTGACTTCGGCATGATTGTCACCATATGCACTAGTGAAACCTTCCCCAATAATTTTGTTATCATATACAATGATTGCCCCGACCATTGGATTTGGTTGTGTAGTGCCCAATCCATTTTTGGCTATTTTTAAACATCGGTCTATATATAATTCGTGTTGTTGCAACCTATAATTTTATTTTTATGTCTTGAGTTTCGTCTATAGCGTAAGTAGAAGAATAGCCTAAAACTTTATATTTAATATCACCTTTGTATTGCACTTTTAACCGGTTAGAAATTAAACTCCCTAATAAACCACCAAGACTTTTTTTATCAATGATACTGTCAGTGGCAACTGCTACCGTTAGTGGGACTTTGAAATTCTCTTTTTTTTGTACATCAAATTCATCTGAAATTAGTGTAGCGACTTCATTATCATTAATATAAATCTTAATGTTATCAGTTTTTAAAGTGCCTCCAACGTCATTTTTATTTAAAAATAATGCATCAGCACTTAGTGTAATAGATTGTATGTTTGAGTCAATAACTTTCATGTTTTCTAGGCCTATAAATTCTGGCCTTTCAGTAACCGTACAGTTAAAAAATAGTGTAAAAAACAAGGAAAACAATAAAATTCTTTTCAATATAAAATGGTATTTATATGTATATTCATGCCATAATTAAATTAGCATAAAAATCACAAATCAAGTGCGTAAAGATACTATTGTTATTCGAGAAATTAAATCAGAAGATGATACTAAAATTGCAAAAGCAATTCGAGCTGTTTTAATAGAAATGGGTGTGCCTAAAGTTGGTACAGCATACGAAGATGTGGCATTAGATTGTATGACCAAAACATATAAAAACCCTAAAAAAGCCTACTTTGTTGTTGAGAAAGAAGATGAAATTATTGGTGGTGCGGGAATTTCTCCATTAGATAATTTCGAAGGAAATGTCTGCGAATTACAGAAGATGTATTTTATGCCAGAAGCTAGAGGTAAAGGTTTGGGAAGTAAAATGATGGCAAAATGTTTAGAATTTGCCAAGCAAGTTGGTTTTGACCATTGTTACTTAGAGACGATGCCTTATATGGATGATGCCAGAAAACTATATAAAAAGGTGGGATTTAATTTTATTGACCAGCCAATGGGCGATACAGGTCATTATTCATGTTCTGTTTGGATGCTTAAAGAATTGTAATTGTGCTGTTAAAAGATCTTCAACAAATATTTCATAAAGAATTAGATGCCGTTTACGGAAAAGATGAAGTAAATAGCTTCTTTTTTCTGTCCATGGAGCAGTTTCTCAATGTACCACGTTTTCAGATGGCCATTCAGCCCGAATTCACTATTACAAAATCTGAGACAGATATTTTTTTTAAGACTTTAGAAGCTTTAAAACAACAGAAACCAATACAATATATATTAGGGGAAACAGAATTTTATGGTTTAACTTTTAAAGTGAATGAAAATGTATTGATTCCAAGGCCTGAAACAGAAGAACTCGTCGCTCTGATCGTAGCAAATACCCAAAACCTAATACTAAATTCCAAGCCGATTACGATTTTAGATATAGGTACAGGTTCAGGTTGTATAGCAATTAGTTTAGCTAAATCTTTACCTAATGCAGAAGTTTACGCCTTAGATGTAAGTAAAGAGGCATTAAAAGTAGCGAAACTAAATGCAGAATTAAATAATGTGGAAATAAGTTTTATTGAAGCAGACATACTTAACAAGTCTACATGGAATTTAGAATTGAACAATTTGAAATTTAATGCCATAGTATCCAATCCACCATACGTTAGAAATCTTGAAAAAGCGGAAATAAAATCTAATGTATTAGATAACGAACCGCATTTGGCTTTGTTTGTAAGTGATAATAATCCATTGCAATTCTACAAAGCAATTTCGGATTTTGCTGTTAATAATTTAAAACCAGATGGCAACTTATATTTTGAAATTAACCAGTATCTTGGTGAAGAAACAAAAGCATTATTAGAGAATTCACATTATAAAAATGTAGAATTGTACAAAGATCTGAATGGAAATTATAGAATGCTTAAAGGAAGAAAAGAATAAAATTGAAATGTCACACTGAGCGCAGTCGAAGTGTCTTTAAACGAACAGGTGTTAATGAAAAGAATCTCGGTATTTTGCGGCAGTAGCCAAGGAAATGACAGGCAAATAATAAGTGAAGCGTATCAATTAGGTGAAACATTAGCTAATGAAAATATAGCATTGGTGTATGGTGCGGCTAAAATAGGTATTATGGGAAAGGTTGCGCAAGGAGTTATTGATAAAAAAGGTAAAGTTATAGGGATAATACCAACGTTTTTAAAAACAAAGGAAATTGTACACACGGATTTAACAGAACTAATTGTAACTGATAATATGCACGACCGTAAAGTAATTATGTACGAGAAAAGTGATGGTTTCATAATTATTCCTGGTGGATTTGGTACAATGGATGAGTTTTTTGAGATTACAACCTGGGGACAATTAGGATTACATACCAAGCCTATTGGGATTTTAAATACTAGCGGCTATTACGATCCTTTAATTGCACAATGTAAAATGATGGTGGAACGTGGGTTTTTGAAACAAGAAAATTTAGATGCTATTGTTATAGATACTTCAATTGATGGCTTATTATATAAAATGAATAATTACAAACCGTTACCAGCACCTAAATGGTTGAATAAAGAAGGATTATAGACATATGAACATACGACAAAGAATAGAATCCCTCAGAGACGAACTACGTCAGCATAACCACAATTATTACATTTTAGATAATGCTACTATTAGCGATTATGAGTTCGACATAAAGTTAAAAGAGCTTCAGGCACTAGAAGAGCAACATCCAGAGTTTTTCGATGCTAACTCACCAACACAACGTGTTGGAGGCGCAGTAACAAAGAACTTTAAAACGACCGTTCACGATTTTAGAATGTATTCTTTAGACAATTCGTATTCGAAGGAAGATTTATTGGATTGGGAAACCAGAATTAAAAAAATGGTTGATGGCGATATAGAATATACGTGTGAGTTAAAGTACGATGGTGCATCTATGAATCTTACTTACGATAATGGTAAATTATTAAGAGCGGTAACACGTGGAGATGGTGTGCAAGGTGATGAGGTGACAGCCAATGTAAAAACGATAAATACTGTTCCATTACAATTAAAAGGAGATTTTCCTGAGCGCTTTGATATTAGAGGTGAAATAGTTTTACCTATAACAGGCTTTTTAAAAATGAACGAAGAACGCATCGCTAACGACGAGGAACCATACAGGAACCCGAGGAATACGGCATCAGGAAGTTTGAAATTACAAGACAGTTCGGAAACCGCTAAGCGTCCATTAGAGTGTTTGTTATACAGTATAAACGGAAATAGTTTAAAAATTGAAACACAATTTGAAGGATTAGAAAAAGCAAGATCATGGGGATTTAAAGTGCCAAAAGAAGCTAAATTAGTCAATTCTATAGATGCTGTTTTAGACTATATTAATTATTGGGACGAGCATAGACATAAATTACCTTATGAGATTGATGGCGTAGTGGTTAAAGTAAATAATTTATATCAGCAAGATGAATTAGGTTTTACATCGAAAGCTCCACGTTGGGCAATGGCTTATAAGTTTAAGGCCGAACAAGTGTCAACACTATTAAAAGAAATCACATACCAAGTTGGTCGAACAGGTGCAATAACACCAGTGGCAAATTTAGAGCCAGTGCAACTCGCAGGTACTGTTGTAAAGCGTGCTTCTTTACATAATGCCGATCAGATTAAAAAATTGGATATTAGAGAAGGTGATGAGGTGTTCGTTGAAAAAGGAGGCGAAATTATACCAAAGATTGTTGCAGTCGATTTAACTAAACGTTCAGAAGGTTCAAAGCCAACTCAGTATATTACTAACTGTCCAGAATGTAATACTGAATTGCGGCGTATTGAAGGCGAAGCAAAACATTACTGTCCTAATTATAATGGCTGTACACCTCAAGTAGTAGGGAGAATTCAACACTACATTTCTAGAAAAGCTATGGATATAGATGGATTAGGCGGTGAAACTGTAGGGCTTTTGGTTAAGGCAGGTTTAATTAAGGATTATTCTGATTTATATGATTTAACTGTAGCGCAAGTGATTCCCTTAGAACGCATGGCAGAAAAGAGTGCTGAAAATCTTGTGAAAGGAATTGAAGCTTCAAAACAAATTCCTTTTGAACGTGTATTATTCGCATTAGGAATTCGATATGTCGGAGAAACTGTTGCAAAAAAATTAGCCAAACACTATAAGTCTATCGATGCACTTATGTTTGCTTCAATGTTGGATTTAATTACGGTTGATGAAATAGGTGAACGTATTGCTGAGAGTGTCGTGGATTTTTTCTCGTCAGACGAAAACAGGATTATAATTGACAGATTAAAGAGATTTGGTGTACAATTAGAGATATCGGCGGAGAAACTAGCAAATCAAACAGATAAACTTAAAGGATTGTCGATAGTGGTTTCTGGTGTATTTGAAACCGTTTCTCGTAATGAGCTTAAAAAACTTATAGAAGACAATGGTGGTAAAGTGTCTTCATCCATCTCATCTAAGACTAGTTTTCTGGTTGCTGGAGCAAAAATGGGACCGAGTAAATTAGCAAAAGCAGAAAAACTGGAAATACCTTTGCTAAGTGAGGGTGATTTTTTGGATAAATTAAAGTAAATTCTAACTTTTATATGTTTTTAATCGATAAAATATGTTTAATAGTCGTTTAATTTCTTGTTTATACTATATTTGGTTTTAATAAGAGATTAATTAATGTTAGTAAATAAAATCTTAAAAGGCGTATTATTGCTCTTGGGTGTGACTTTTATAGCGCTTCAAAGTCTAGTTTATGAGATAGAAGGAGATGCTGTAAGTGCACTGATGATGATATTACTTATTTGGCTATATTGCAAATCGACAGAAAAGCCATCTCAGCTTTTCTTTTGGTTTTTACTTATTGTAACTGCTACTCAAATCATAGGTTTTATTTCTTGGTTTACTCCTGAGGTTAGAATTGGTGAGATTGATTATTTTTATTATTTAGGGAATATACTTCACATTATATCATACATATTTTTAATTATAAAGATTTTAAAACAGTTACCTCTAAAAGCTGTGTTTTCCGAATTTACCACTACTATTATTATATTAATAGTTTTAGATGTGTTCTGTGTTTCTATACTATCTGGAACAACTGAAAATGTACTCTCTTATTATGAAAACACACTCGAGTATGTTTATAATTCGGTATTAATGATACTATTATCGTTTGCCTTAATAAATTACATGTATCGAAATGATAATAAATCAATGCTATTTTTAATTGGTTCTATTTTGATTGTTTTTTCTGAAATAATACAACTGGCTTATTTCTATATTTTATATGATAATAGTCTTGGATTTGTTTATTCCTTATTTTTAGTGGCTGCTTTTCTCTTCTTCTATATTCAGTCGCAATTAGAATTTTCCGAACCCATTCCGGCTTACAATGATGAGCAGGCAAAGGTCTGATTTATGTCCGATTATCGGTATTTCTTTTTTTCAGTGCATAAAATTAAACTGCTTAGAACAAAACTTTATACTATTGCATAGAATACACGTATCTCCATTTACTTCAATGCCTAGTTTTTTTTAAATATATAATTATGGCACCTCCAATTATTTCAACAGATAAAGATGCATCAGCCCATACCGTATTAAGTAATTAAAGAAGACTACAGCAATAAGTTCAAGAATGCCAATTGCAATTCTGCCACACGATTCTAGGCTAACAGTTTAAAAAATATAGACACTGTTTTCGTGAGCAGTGAATTTAAAGCGTAGTATATGAATTAGGATTACAGTAGCGAAAACACGAAGTATTAAAATGACTCTCTTTTAGATTTTATATAATGTTATGATTAGTTGAAATCTTAGACCTTTCGGATTCAGTTGCTTACAATAAAAAACCTATACAATTATAGATGTACCACTAGATTTAACGGCTTTACCAGATTCAAAATAAAAATCAACCTTTCCTAGATATAAACCATAAGCACCAACCTGATTAACCAATACATTTTTTCCAACACTATTTTTTTCTATTGTTGGTTTTGGTAAAAAAGTATGAGTGTGCCCTCCTATAATTAGATCTATATCTTTTGTTGCTTTTGCTAAGATAATATCACTAACTCGACTTGGGTATTTCTTATAATAATAACCTATATGAGATAGACAAATAACTAAGTCGCAAGAAAGTTCATTTTTCAATACACGAGACATGTCTTTCGCAACTTCAATAGGATCGTGATATACGGTTTCCTTATACAAATTCTTATCGACTAAACCATTGAGTTGAATTCCTAAACCAAAAACTCCGATTTTTATTCCGTCTTTTGTGAATATTTTGTAGGGTTTTACGTGAGTATCCATTACCGTATTAGAAAAGTCGTAATTGGCAGAAACAAATTCGAATTTAGCATGTGGTATTTGAGCAAAAAGTCCATCGATACCATTATCAAAATCATGATTTCCAATAGTCGCTAAATCGTACTTAAGCATACTCATTAGTTTAAATTCTAGCTCACCACCATAATAATTAAAGTACGGTGTGCCTTGAAAAATATCACCAGCATCTAATAATAATGTATTAGGATTTTCTTTTCTAATTGAATTTACTAATGTAGCACGTCTTGCTATGCCACCTTTATTTGCATTTCTACCATCATCTGGTCCAAAAGGATCGATATGACTATGTACATCGTTAGTATGTAGAATGGTTATTTTTTTTGTTTTTGACGGACTAAAAGATTGTAAGCTCAATCCTCCGACACTTGCTAGGGCCGTTGCTGCGGTAGATTTTTGTATAAAATGTCTTCTTTTCATGGTCTAGTTTTTAAGTTGAATAAAACGATTGTCGCGTTTTGGATTCAGCGTATCTTTCTTCTTAAAATTATCAATTAATACATTTCTAATTTTATAATCTAATACATATAAACTGTCATTAGGATGAAAAAAGGTCATTCTATCTCCACCATTATATAGATAATCATTTGATGCTACATAATAAGTTTTTGTTTTATCTATGGGCTTGTTATTTATGGTAGCGGAATTAACATCTCCATTTTTATCTAGAGTAAGTTGCAGCTGGCTGGAAACGGGATGTGCTCGTTTGGCTTGAGACAAATAGGTCATCATTTTTAAAACTTGTTCACCTTTTAAAGCAACTACAACGACAGAGTTTTCAAATGGCATTACCTCATAAGCAGTTCGGGTCGTTACATTACCTTTAGAGATTATTGATCTAATTCCACCGTGATTCAATAAAACAAAATCAATATTTTTTGCGGTTCTTTTTTTAAAAACAAGATTGCATTCACTGTATACTGCATCTGCCATTAAATTACCGATAGCAGTATTTAATTCTCCGTCGGATTTTGAGTACGTGTCTACTGCATAAGATATTACACTATCTAAATTCTTAATAACGTGTTCTCTATATGGTTTAATAAAATCTTCAATTGTCTGATCTGATTTTAGTGTCTCATCAATATCTATACGTTTCCCTTCAATTTTTGAAATATTAGTAGAAACACAAGATAAAATAAGAAGTAAAAAGCAGAGTTTTAAAATATGTTTAATAGTCATTGAATAACTTTGTATAGTTTGTAATAAAGTGTGAGTGCTTTTATTAAATTTGCACAAAGGTTAAAGATAAATGATTTTAAAAGCATTTAAAGATAAATCGATTCAAAAATATGTCAATAAATTGTTGGCAACCCGAAAGGCACAAATAAACAACAATAAAGTTAAAACCATTGCAGTGTTGTTGAATACAAGTGAATTTCATGAGTTTGAAGTATTTAGAGTGTATTTTAAGGAGTTGGGTTTACGTTCTCCAAAGCATAAAATAATTGCCTTTACCTTAGATGATAAATTAGAACATAATAAATGGAATATTCATTACAGCCCTAAAGATTTTGGTTGGAAAGGAAAAATAAAAAATATTGATTTAGAAACGTTTATCAATGAACCATATGATGTGCTCATTTGTTATTATAAAAAACAGGTGCTACAATTAGATCTTATAGCAGCAGCTTCTAAAGCCAATTTAAAAGTAGGGATATCTAGAAAAGATGAACGATTGTACGATTTAATTATTGATGTAGCTTTAAAGGAGATCAACATTTTTAAACAAGAATTAAAAAAATACTTAAACATTTTAAACAAATTATAATGACCAAATTTATAGGTACAGGTGTCGCTTTAATAACACCTTTTAATGCAGATTTAAGCATAGATTTTGATGCTTTAGAGCGATTGGTTGAATATAACATTAAAAACGGTACAGATTACTTAGTGATAAGTGGAACCACTGGAGAAAGTGTTACGGTAACTGCAGAAGAAAAGAAGCAGTTAATTGCATTTATATCTAAAGTTAATAATGGGAGGTTGCCACTGGTCTTAGGTATAGGTGGTAACAATACTGCAAATGTTATTGCCGAAATTAAGTCAACTGATTTTTCTGGAATAGATGGTATATTATCTGTGTCTCCGTATTATAGTAAGCCAACACAAGAGGGTGTTTATCAACATTTTAAAGCTGTGTCAGAAGTGTCGCCTAGACCAATAATCTTGTATAATGTACCTGGAAGAACGTCTTCAAATATGTTACCTGAAACTACATTGAGATTAGCTAAAGATTTTGATAATATTATTGCAGTTAAGGAAGCAGGAAACAATGTGCATCAGTATTTAGAATTATTAAGAACCAAACCAAAAGATTTTCTAGTGTTGTCAGGTGACGATGATTTGGCTTTAGGTGTTGCGTTAGCTGGTGGATCTGGCGTTATTTCTGTAATAGGACAGGCTTTGCCTAAAGAATTTTCTGAAATGATGCGTTTAGGAATAGCTGGTAAGGCAAAAGAGGCATATGATATTCACTTTAAATTAATGCCAATTGTAGGTCTTATTTTTTCTGAAAACAATCCTGCAGGTATAAAAGCAGTATTAAGTAATTTAGGACTAACGAATCCTAACGTTCGTTTACCATTAGTAGAAGCAACGAATTCGCTTAAAGCGAATATTCAAGATGCTCTAAAAAAATTAGGTAAAAGTTAAACTTAATATAAACTAGTTTTAAAAGGTGAAACAACACTTATTTTAGCAGATAACTTTTGTTTTCTAAATCCGTTAATAATGCTTACTTTTGCATCCTGTTTAAAATTTATGAAGAGAGGACTTTACATACTACTTATCAGTATTCTATTTATTTCTTGCTCAGACTTTCAGAAAACGTTAAGATCTGAAGACATTGCTGAGAAGTTTAAAATGGCAACTGAACTTTTTGATGCTGAAAAATATAACAAATCTTATAGACTGTTAGATCAAATACTACCGAAGTATAGAGGTAAACCACAAGCAGAAAAGCTAACGTTTATGCATGCAATGTGTTCTTACAAGTTGCGCGACTATTATATTTCGAGTTATCATTTTGATAAGTTTATAAGCCTTTATCCTACGAGCGAAAAAGTAGAAGAGGCAGCATATCTCGGAGCTAAAGGTTATTATCATAATTCGCCTGTCTACTCAAAGGAACAAAAGGAAACAATAGAAGCTATAGAGAAATTACAATTATTTGTAAATGCACATCCCGATTCTCAGTATTTAGCGGAAGCTAATTCGCTTGTTAAAGAGTTAGATTTTAAATTGGAGAAAAAGGCTTTTGAAACGGCAAAACAATACGGATTAATTAGAGATTATAAGGCTTCAATTAAGTCATTTAATAACTTTTTACTCGAATTTCCAGGTACAACATTAAGAAATGAAGCATTGTTCTACAGGTTAGATGCTGCATATAATTTAGCAATTTTAAGTGTTGATTATTTAAAAGAACAACGACTAAATGATGCGCTAAATTATTATTCTGCATTAGTAAAAACATTTCCGGAAACTAAATTTTTGGATGATGCAAAAAGAATGAATGAAGAATTACAACAAGAATTAAATACGTTTACTACAAAAAGTTAATCAATATAAAGATGGATTTAAAAAAGACTGATGCACCCGTAAGTTCAATTACTTACAATAGAAATGAGATTGATGCTCCAACTGATAATATTTATGAAGCGATTTCTGTAATTGCAAGGCGTGCAGAACAAATTAATACTGACATAAGACGTGAGTTAATTGACAAACTAGAAGAGTTTGCTACGTATAATGATAGTCTAGAAGAGATTTTTGAAAACAAAGAGCAAATCGAAGTTTCTAAGTTTTACGAAAAGTTACCAAAACCACACGCTTTAGCAGTTAAAGAGTGGTTAGATGATAAAATATATCACAGAAACACTGAGGATCCTCAGGTATAAAATAAATCCTTAGATGTCTATTCTAAAGGACAAAAACATTTTATTGGGCATTACTGCTGGTATTGCCGCATATAAATCTGCTGGTTTAGTAAGATTATTTATAAAAGCGGGCGCTAACGTTAAAGTCGTTATGACGCCTGCTTCTAAAGATTTCGTCACTCCACTTACACTTTCTACTTTATCTAAAAATCCGGTTTATTCTTCATTTATCGATGAAGAAGATGATAACCAGGTTTGGAACAGTCATGTCGATTTAGGCCTTTGGGCAGATATTTTTGTTATTGCTCCTGCTACGGCAAATACAATGGCAAAGATGGCTAATGGAGTATGTGATAATATTTTATTAGCAGCTTATCTTTCTGCAAAATGTCCTGTATATTTTGCACCTGCAATGGATTTAGATATGTATATGCATGAGTCCACAAAAACCTCATTCGAAAAACTAGTGTCTTATGGGAATAAACTAATTCCGGCAGGAATAGGGGAACTCGCAAGTGGTCTAGTTGGTGAAGGCCGAATGGCAGAACCAGAAGTCATTCTTGATTTTATAGAAAAAGACATTTTAGAACAATTACCATTAAAAGGAAAACGTATTTTAATTACTGCTGGTCCAACCTATGAAGCGTTAGATCCTGTTCGTTTTATTGGTAATCATTCTAGTGGTAAAATGGGATTTGAAATTGCTAATGCAGCGGCTAACTTAGGAGCTGAGGTGATTTTGGTAACAGGTCCAACTCACCAAAGCATTCAACATAGTTTGATAGAAGTGAAGCCAATAGTGAGTGCAGAAGAGATGTATACTGAAGTGCACAAACATTTTCTATATTCAGATATTGCCATTCTTTCTGCCGCAGTTGCTGATTATAGACCAAAAACTGTAACTGATAAGAAAATAAAAAAGAAAGATTCTACGTTTACTATTGAGTTAGAAAAGACAAAAGACATTCTAAAATCACTTGGGCAGATAAAATCCAATCAAGTTTTAGTTGGTTTTGCCCTAGAGACAAATAATGAGCTAGAACATGCCAAAGAAAAATTAAAGTCTAAAAATTTAGATTTAATAGTTCTAAATTCATTACGCGATAAAGGTGCTGGTTTTGGAGTATCCACAAATAAAGTTACATTTATAACATCTTCAAACGAAATCGTAGAAAACGAACTTAAATCTAAAGCAGAAGTTGCTAAAGATTTAATGAAACAAATATTAAAACAATTAAATGCGTAACATTATAGTATTATTCGCTTTTTTATTATCGACAATTACTTTTGCTCAAGAGTTAAATTGTACCGTAAGTGTTATTGCACAACAAACAGGTAATGAGAATAATGTTGTGTTTAAAACACTCGAAAGACAACTTACTGAGTTTATAAATAATACGAAGTGGACAAATAAAACATTTTCTTCGCAAGAGCGAATTAACTGTAGTATGGTAATAAATGTTTCAGATTATAATAACGATTTGTTTGCATCATCATTACAAGTATCTTCATCTCGACCGATTTTTAATTCAACGTATAGTTCGCCGGTTTATAATTATAATGATAAGTCATTTAACTTTCAATATTTAGAATTTCAAAACTTAGTTTATAACCCTCAACAATTTGAGTCTAATTTAATTTCTGTATTAACATTTCATGTGTATATGATTTTAGCTATGGACGCTGATTCATTTGCTCTAGAAGGAGGAAATGACTATTTTAAGCAGGCACAGACCATTGCTAACTATTCGCAACAACTCAACGGGCAAGGTTGGAAATTGGAAGATGGTTTACAGTCGCGTTTTGCACTTATTGATAATTTAATGTCTCCAACATTTAGCGGAATTCGATCTGCAATGTATAAGTACCACATTGAAGGTTTAGATCTAATGAATGAAAACGCAAAAAATGGTAAATCCCAAATCGTGTCTGCATTAGATGAATTACTTAAAGTGCATAAAAGGCGCCCTAATTCTTACTTAATGCGTGTTTTTTTTGATGCAAAAGCCAATGAAATTATGGACATACTTTCTGGTGGGCCAAGCGTTAAAATTACAGATGCTATAGATATTTTAAATGATATTGCTCCGATGCACTCTCAAAAGTGGAGAAATATTAAGTTTTAAAATTTTCTACTGCATTTCAGATTATAAAGCGTTAAACACTTAGTTTTGTATTAACAAATTATCCTAGTTTTTGCTAACATCACTCTACATAAAAAATTATGCACTCATTGATGAGTTAAATGTTCAATTTAATAATGGCTTAACTATTATTACTGGTGAAACAGGTGCAGGTAAGTCTATATTATTAGGTGGCTTGTCTCTAGTATTGGGTAAACGCGCGGATTTAAGTCAGATTAAAAATACAGATGAAAAATGCATCATTGAAGCTGTTTTTGATATTGCTAATTACAACTTAAAAGCGCTGTTTAATACTTTAGATTTAGATTACGATGTGCAAACCATAATCAGAAGAGAAATTTTGCCTTCCGGAAAATCTAGAGCTTTCATTAATGATACACCTGTTAAATTAGATAGCTTAGATGCTTTAAGTAATCATCTAATTGATATTCATTCGCAGCATCAGACCCAACAGCTAACTCAAGACGATTTTCAGTTTCAAGTTATTGATGCATTGGCAGATAATAAGAATTATTTAAAAACGTATTCTAATCAATTATCATTATATAAATCGCGTCAAAAATCTTTAGAAGATCTTAAAGCTTCTAAAGCTGAAATGATTAAAGAATATGATTATAACTTGTTTCTCTCAAAAGAATTGAATGACATTAATTTAGAATCAATTAATCTTAAAGAGTTAGAGTTACAGTACGAAGAACTCAATAATGTTGAGGTAATAGGAGAAAAGCTTAGTAGCGCTAAAGCAATTTTAAATACTGAAGATTTAGGTATTATAGATCAGCTTAATGCTGCAAAACAAGAATTATCTAAAATTTCTAGTTTTGGTCAAGCCTATGAAACACTTCTAGAACGTATTGCAAGTGTTGGTATAGAGTTAGATGATGTTTTAATTGAACTTGATAATTTAGAAGAGAATCTTAGTTCGGATCCTAACGAGTTAGAACGAATAAATAGTAAACTTCAGATTGTAAATAATTTATGTCAGAAGCATTCAGTTTCAGAAATAATCGAACTAGTTGAAATAAAAAACCAACTGCAATCAAAGATTAATAATACCGAAAGTTTAGACGAAACGATTGCAGATCAAGAAAAGGAAATTGCAATACTTGAAGATGAGTTAAATCAACTCGCAAATAAAATACACAAGAATAGAAAAAAAGTAATTCCAGAATTTGTTTCAAAATTAGAAACAATACTTACGGATTTAGGCATGCCAAATGCCAAATTTAAAATTGAGTTAAATCGAATAGACCATTTTATTGCAAATGGAAAAGACAGTCTGCAGTTTTTATTTATGGCAAATAAAGGCTCTAATTTTAATGAGCTTAAAAAAGCTGCGTCAGGTGGTGAATTATCCCGTATTATGTTGGCAATAAAATCTATTTTGGCAGAATATATACAGCTTCCATCTATTATGTTCGATGAAATTGATACAGGTGTATCAGGTGAAATTTCTAACAAAATGGGAGCAATTATGAAACAAATGAGTACTAAAATGCAAGTATTTACGATTACTCATTTACCTCAAATTGCTGCTAAAGGAGATTCTCATTTCAAAGTTTTTAAAACAGACAAAGATGATATGACACACACGCAACTTAAAAAATTAAACGAAGAAGATCGTGTCGTTGAAATTGCACAAATGTTAGGCGGCTTAAATATTACAGAATCGGCAATGGCACATGCTAAACAATTATTGAATTAATATTATATTTACATTTATAAATACAACAACTGACTAATTAAAGATTTACACTATGTATAACTTACTTAAAGGAAAAAGAGGAATCATATTTGGCGCATTAGATGAAAACTCTATTGCTTGGAAGACAGCAGAACGTGTTCATGAAGAAGGCGGATCATTTGTGTTAACAAATGCACCTGTTGCCATGCGTATGGGACAAATCAATGTGCTCGCAGAAAAAACTGGTTCTCAAATAATTCCTGCTGATGCAACTTCAGAAGAAGATTTACAAAACTTAGTAGAGCAATCTATGGAAATTTTAGGTGGTAAAATTGATTTTGTATTACATTCAATAGGTATGTCTATTAATGTTAGAAAAGGAAAACACTACACTGAGCAAAATTATGCTTGGACTCAAAAAGGAACTGATGTTTCGGCAATGTCATTTCATAAAGTAATGCAAACACTTTACAAAGCAGATGCAATGAATGAATGGGGAAGTATTGTTGCATTAACGTATATGGCAGCGCAACGTGTATTTCCAGATTACAATGATATGGCAGACAACAAAGCCTATTTAGAAAGTATTGCACGTAGTTTTGGTTATTTCTTTGGTAGAGATAAAAATGTTAGAGTAAATACTATCTCTCAGTCACCAACACCAACTACTGCTGGTAGTGGTGTAAAAGGCTTCGATGGGTTTATCGCGTATGCTGAAAAAATGTCTCCATTAGGAAATGCTACAGCAATGGATTGTGCAAATTACACAGTGTCTTTGTTTAGTGATTTAACCAAGCGTGTAACCCTTCAGAATTTATATAATGATGGAGGTTTTAGTAATATGGGAGTGAGTGATGCAGTGATGGATACGTTTGTAGAGAATCAATAAAAAGAGTTAAATATTAATTGAAAGCCCTTAAGCCAAAATCTTAAGGGCTTTTTAGTTTAAAGTAATTACAGGTGTTTTTAAGTTTATTAATTGATTGTTCTTCGTCGCTATTTATTGCGTTTAAACGATTTGAAAGTTAAAGCCAATAATGTTGTAAATTTTTAACATATTTTTAAGGAATTCTAACTTAAAAACAAAAATTTACATGAAAAAAATTACTTTATTAATTGTTGCCGTTCTATTTGGTACATTCGCGTGGTCTCAATGTACCACTGGTGGTGCTTACCAAGGAGCTGCACTCTCTAATGATGGTTCTTGGGAGCTACAATCTGGTTGTAATTATACTGGCGAGTATAGTAATACAACTGGTGTAATGGACGGAGATACTTATTCATTTCGATCTGAAATTGCTACTGATTTTATAACTGTTACTAGTTCAGATGGAGCAGTAGTATATGGTTTTGGTGTTACACCATTGACTTTAGCAATAGATACAAGTGCAGATTTAAATGATCAGGCACTAAGAGTTTATTATCACGATGATGCTGCATGTGGTACAACAAGTGCGTGTCGTGATACAGAAGTAAGAAATGATACAGTGGCTATGAATTCTTGTCCTGATCCAACAGGATTAGCGGCATCGAATATGACAGATTCTACTGCAGATTTAGCATGGAGTGAACCAGGTATTGTTGCTGTTTCTTATAATGTTGAAGTATATGCAACAGGAGAAAGTGCGGCAAATGGAGATACTGCAGTTTTTGCTGATGCAGCGGTTGCAGGAACTTCAGTTATGGCTACAGGTTTAGCAGCTGCTTCTGATTTTGATGCTTATATAACTACTACATGTAGTGGTACAACTGCAAATAGTATGTTAGTTGGACCTGTTACATTCAGTACAACAGCGTCTTGCTCTGATGTAACAGATGTTGCAGCTTCAAATATTACAAGTGCTGGTGCTGATATTTCTTGGACAGCAGGTACAGGTAATGATTCTGCTTTAGTTGAAGTATATGCTGCTGGTGAAAGTGCAGCGAATGGAGATACTGCCGTATATTCAAATGCTGCTGCAGTTGGTGGAATGGATACTGCTACAGGTTTAATGGGTGATACAGCTTATGATGCATTTGTAACTGGTCAATGTGGAGCAACCGGAACTACAGCTGTAGGTCCGACTTCTTTTACAACGGCTTGTGATGCAATTACTCCAGACTATACAGCAGATATGTCTGTAAATGTGCCAGATGCATGTTGGAATGAAGCAGGCTCAGGAGATTCAGTATCTGGTCCTATGGATTTAGGTGCTTCAGATTGGAGACAAGGTACATCTTACGCTTTAGGTAGTAGTAATGCAATTAATTTGTATTCTAACGTTGATAGTGAGTGGTTGTTATCACCATCTTTCGATTTATCAACAGGTGGACCATACCAATTAGAAATTAATGTTGCAGTTACTAATTGGAATGCAGGTACAGTTGATGATGCTATGGGTAGTGATGATGAAGCTCAATTATTAATGAGCACGGATAATGGTACCTCTTGGACGAATGTAACAACTTGGAATGCTGCAAATGAGCCACCAGTAGGTGGAATAGAATATGTAGAAGATTTAACAGCTATAACAGGTAATGTAATGTTTGCTGTATGGGCAACTGATGGTGCTGTAAATGATCCTGAAGATTATGATTTCCATGTTGGGAAATTTAGAGTAAGAGCGATTCCTGCATGTGCAGATCCTGCTACTGTTATGAATTCTACATTAACAGATACAGCAGCAGACTTTACTTGGACAACGGGTGGTACTGAAACTACTTGGGAGTATGCGAATTTACCATCTCCTTCTACAGAGCCAGCGTCAGGAACTTCAACAATGACTTCAGCAGTTTCTTTTACAGGTTTAACACCTGAAACTGATTATGATTTTTATGTACGTTCAGATTGTGGCGGTACTTATAGTGCTTGGGTACTTATTAGTTATACAACTCCTATGACTCCACCAGCAAATGACGAATGTGATAATGCTGTTGCATTAACCGTTAATGCAGATCTAGATAATGGAATTGTAACAGCTGGAACTACTGTTGGTGCATCAGCTTCTGCTCAAGCCGATGATGTAACTGGTACACCAAATACAGATGTTTGGTATTCTTTTGTAGCTACAAATGATGCGCATAGAGTTGAAATTTTGAATGTTGTAAACCAAGGCGGAGGTACTTCTACTAGTACTGATATGGGAATGGGTGTTTATGACGGAACTGGTGGTTGCGCCGCATTAGTTTTTACTGACGATAGTGATCCTAATACTTTAGATTTAACAGGTTTAACAATAGGAACGACCTATATTGTAAGAGTTTATGGATGGTATTCTTCTGTTCAATATAATAACTTTGATATAAGTGTTGGTACACCATTACCACCACCAACGCCGCCGGCAAACGATGATTGTGATAATGCAATTGGTTTAACAGTTAATCTAGATTATCTTAATGGAACTGTTACAGCAGGAACTACTGTAGGTGCAACAGCATCTACTCAAGCCGATGATGTTACCGGAACACCAAATACCGATGTTTGGTTTTCATTTGTTGCTGTTTATGATGCACATAGAGTTGAGTTATTAAACGTAGTGAATCAAGGTGGAGGTACTTCAACAAGTACTGATATGGGAATGGGTGTTTATGATGCAACAGGAGGTTGTGCTGGATTAGTATTAACAGATGATAGTGATCCAGATACATTAAACTTAACAGGTTTAGTAGCTGGCACGACTTATTATGTAAGAGTTTACGGATGGTTTACTTCTGTTCAATATAATAACTTTGATATTAGTGTTGGTTCTGATCCTGCATTAAATGTGAATGATGTAGATTATCAATCAGCTTTCACATACTATCCTAACCCAGTAAAAAATACATTAACATTAAGTGCTCAAAATAGTATTGAGCAAGTTGCAATGTATAATATGTTAGGTCAGGAAGTATTAAGAGCTACTCCAAATTCTGTGGATAGTGATTTAGATATGTCTAACTTGCAAACAGGAACTTACTTTGTTAAAGTAACTATTGCTAATGTGACAAAAACAGTCAGAGTAATTAAGCAATAAACTTAAAAACTTTATAAATATTAAAAAGCCGCTAATTTTAGCGGCTTTTTTTATTACCTTATTCTGGTGTTATTTAATAATAATTTTTTCTAATTGAATGAATCTTAGATATAGATTAGTAACAACATTGACATTAATATTTAACTTGTCAATAGCTCAGGTTAGTTTTAATAATGAAGCGTCTGACCTTGGTATTGATGTGCTCTGTGGTAATACAGTTTTTGGTCATGGAATTACTTTCTTCGATTATGACAATGATGGTTGGGATGATATTACTATTGCATCTGCACAAGGCGATCCTATTCGTTTTTTAAAAAATATTAACGGCAATTTTGTGAATCATAATTTAAATATTTCAGAAAATAATTGGAGAAACAAACAAGTTAATTGGGTAGATATTGATAATGATGGAGATAATGATCTTTTTATAACAAGTGACACAAGTAGTAATAGGTTATTTGAAAACCTGGGTAATATGATACTACAAGATATTACAGTAGCTTCTGGTATGTTAACGGAAGTTTTAATAACGTATGGTGCGTCTTGGGGAGATTATAATAATGACGGTTTTCTTGATGCTTATTTAAGTAATAGAGATACATCTATTCCTAATGTACTCTATAAAAATAATGGTAACAATACCTTTACTATAGCTAACATTGAAGCAGGATTATCACCTTTAGAGACCTTATCTTTTTGTTCTGCTTTTTTCGATTATAATAATGATGGATACCAAGATATCTACATTGCAAATGATAAGGTTGAATATTCAAATACATTATATAAAAATAATGGTGATGGAACGTTTTTAGATGTAAGTAGCATTTCTGGTACGGACATTTCAATAGATGCTATGTCTGTTACAATAAGTGATTATAATAATGACGGTTGGATGGACATCTATGTGACTAATGATGTTCCTGGTAATGTATTTTTAAAGAATAATGGTGATGGTACGTTTACTAATGTTGCCGCTCAAACCGATACTACATTTAACAGTGTGGCTTGGGGAGCAGTCTTTTTAGATGCAGATAATGATGCTGATTTAGATTTATATGTTAGTGGAGAGCACGATGGAACTGTCTCGGGTTACTTGTCTTCTGCATTTTATATAAATAACAATGACGGTACGTTTAACTTAAACAATTCAGCAATTCCGAATGATTTTGCTATAAGTTATTCGAATGCAATAGGTGATACTGACAATGACGGATATCCTGAGATTGCAGTAAATAATATAAATCATAGCAATATAAATCTTTGGAAAAATAATACCAATACTAGCAATAATTGGTTAAAAGTAAAACTGGAAGGCACGCAAAGCAATAAAAATGGCATTGGTTCTATTATAGAGATCTCATTAGAAGGTGAGACTCAATATCGATATACATTATGTGGCGAAGGTTATTTGTCTCAGAACTCAGCGACTGAGTTTTTTGGCATTGGGACAAGAACAACAATTGATTATGTGAACGTAAAATGGTTAAGTGGAGTAGAAGATATTATTTATAATGTCAGTGTTAATCAGTTATTAAATATTACAGAAGGAGAAACTTTATCCACTAATGAAAGTAAACTGAACAGTATTAATTTATATCCTAACCCTGTACTTGATAACCTTTACATAGAGAGTACTAATCTTATTAATAGAATCTTAATTCATGATATATATGGAAAGGTGGTTTTAACGCATGTTCCTAATCAGCTTTTTACAATATTAAATACTGAATCATTGAGCCATGGTGTTTATTTTGTTGACATATCAGGGGAAAACACAAGAAAAGTTATTAAAATTATTAAGCAATAAAATAGCATTGTCTGTTGTTTTCAAAAGCTGCTAATACTAGCATATAATGAGTTAGGATTATTTACCTTTGTATCTTATGAAGGATATTGAATTTTCTTTTATCATTCCAGTATACAATCGACCAGATGAAATTAATGAACTGTTAGAGAGTTTTTTAAATTTTAAAGGCGATACTGATTTTGAAATCGTAATAGTTGAAGACGGTTCTTCTGAGACTTCTGAAACTGAAGTTGAATCTTTTAATAATCAGTTGGAGATTTCTTATTACTATAAACCTAATTCAGGTCCAGGGGATTCGAGAAATTTCGGAATGAAAAAGGCAAAAGGTAATTATTTTATTATTCTAGATTCTGATGTCATTCTTCCAAAAAATTACTTAATTGAAGTAGAAAAGTATTTGTCTAAATCGTTTTATGATTGTTTTGGTGGGCCAGATGCGGCGCACAGTTCATTTTCTAACCTTCAAAAGGCTATTAATTTTGCAATGACTTCATTTATTACAACAGGAGGTATAAGAGGAGGTAAGCAACACGTTGAAGATTTTCAGCCAAGAAGTTTTAATATGGGTTTATCCAAAAAAGCATTTTTGGCTTCTGGTGGCTTTGGTAAAATTCATCCAGGTGAAGATCCGGATTTGTCATTGCGTTTACACAAATTAGGTTTTAAAACAACATTAATAGAACATGCATTTGTATATCATAAACGTCGTATTTCTTGGTCTAAGTTTTATAAACAAGTTAATAAATTTGGAATGGTAAGACCAATACTTAATCAATGGCATCCAGATTCTAAGAGTCTGGTATATTGGTTTCCTACATTATTTAGTTTGGGTTTAATTGCGTCTACAGTTTTAGTTGTATTTAATATTACATTACCAATGTATTTGTATATGCTCTATTTTGCTTTGGCTTTTGTTATGGCATTAATTTCAAATAAAAGCGTAGTGGTTGCATTTCAAGCATTAATTGCTATAGTTGTTCAGTTTATTGGTTATGGCTATGGATTTTTAAAATCAACTATTAATCTGGTGGTAATGCGCAGAAACCCAGAGGAAGCATTTCCTAATTTATTTTTTTAAATTAAATGAACTCTAAAAAGAAATTATACATATCAGGCTATTTAAAAAAGAAAAATGTAAAGCGTTTCAGCATATTTTTTACTATTGCTTTTATCTTTTTGATTTTTTCTAAACTCTCAAATGACTATAAGCAAACTATAAAACTTAGAGTTAATTTAGTTAATGTTCAGGATGAAATTGTATTAGAAAATGATTCTCTAAATGTAATTGACGCGTTAGTAGAGGCAAAAGGTTTTTCGTTAATACCATTTATGTTTAAGGGAGCGTCAGATATTGAAATTGATGCAATGACTGAGGTTACTTCTAAACAAAATGAATTTATTTTCGACGTTCAAAAAAATCAATTCCTAATCGAAGGTCAATTAGGAAAATCATATAAAGTACTGTCTTTATCGCCAGAAACGCTTGTTTTATCGTATTCTAAACGGGCTTCAAAATTTGTTCCAATAACACTAAACAGTAGCATAAAGTATGCTATAGGTTACGATTTAAAAAGTGACTTTAGTTTTAGTGTAGATAGTATTAAAGTGGTTGGTTCTGCTGTTGCGGTTGATAGTATTCGCTCAATCACAACTGAATTATTAGAATTGAAAGAGGTCAACACTAATATTAACGAGCGCGTAAAATTGGACGTGTCTCATTATCCGAAAATTGAAATATTTCCTAAAATAATTAATATTAAAGGTGAGGTAGCGCGGTTCACGGAAGGAACAATTGAAATTCCGATAACTATTGCAAATAAGCCAAATAATATATTGATTAATTATTTTCCAAAAACAGTAAGCGTTTCATATTACGTTGATTTAGATAACTATAATTCTATTAAATCGACAGATTTTATAGTAGAGTGTAATTTTAAAGATATTGAAGATAATCAGGCTTATTTAGTGCCAAAAATTGTTAAGAAACCAGATTTTGTAAAACGCTCTAATATAAAGCAAAAACGTATAGATTTTATAAAGTTATAGCATGGTAATAATAGGACTTACTGGTGGCATAGGAAGTGGGAAAACAACAATTTCGAAATGTTTTGAGTCGTTTGGAATACCCGTTTATGTATCTGATTATGAGGCAAAAGCATTAATGAATCGGTCTAAAGTTATTAAACGAAAACTGATACAATTATTTGGTGAATCTGCATATAAAAAAGGGAAATTGAATAGAGCTTATTTAGCTTCAAAGATATTTAAGGATAAGGCTCTACTTACTAAAATGAACGCAATAGTTCATCCTAAAGTGGCTTCTCACTTTAAACGTTGGTTAAAAAATCAAGAAGCACCATATGTAATAAAAGAAGCTGCCATTATTTTTGAAAACAATTTAGAGAGACAATACGATTACATTATTACCGTTGTAGCAGATGAAGATTTACGTATAGAGCGTGTAATGAAACGCGATAACTCTACATTAAAAAAAGTAAAATCAATTATAAGTAATCAATTGGCTGATGCAGAGAAGATTGATAAATCTGATTTTGTCATTACTAACAACAAATTAGAACCTGCTAAGAAACAGGCAACCGATATTCATCATCAAATACTTCAAATAATCAGCAAACAGAATTAATGATTCTTTTGTTAATGTAAGGTTAAACATAATTTGTACTCAATGTTAAAATGTTAAATTTGACTGATGGGTAAAAAACTATTCGTCTTATTAGTCGTTTTAATGAGTTTGTCGCTCATCGGTACTATTTTTGTTCAATCATTTTTTATCAATAATAGTTTAGAAAATGAGAATAAGAATTTTACAAAAAGTGTAAAGCGTGCTTTGAGTTATGTGTCTCGAGATATCGAAGACATGGAGTTGAGAAATTATATAATTAAAATTCAGCCTTATTTAGCTGAAGGAAAAGGACCAGACTCAACAGCAATACAGCAACTTTATGTTACGATGCCAGATGAGATAAATGATGAAACAATAATACATCGTAACACTATTTTAGAAGAGCGTTTTAAAGTGCCTTCTTTGTTCTTTGAAATTGATGGTGATAGTATAACACTAAGTAATTTAGCTAACGAGCGAATTACTGAAGTGTATAATAATGTAAGTATTGATGGCAATATCAATATACAGCCAGAACGAACGTTAGTTGAATATTCTTCATTGCCTGAGTTGCGTAAGCAGTTGTATGAAGATACTTTTAAAACGTTACTTAAAGAAAAAGATATACCTATTTATAAAAGAGTCACTAAGTTACAGGTTGAGACATTATTGAGAAGACGACTGCAAAGTGAAGGTGTAAGTTTGAATTTTGAATTTTCAATTTATGATGATGATTTAGCAACTAAGGTACAAACAGAAAATTTCGATAAGGTAAATGCATATGGTGTACCTGTTCTATTAGATAATAATAATGAAAGTAGTTATAACCTCTGGGTAGATTTTCCAGATAGAAAAAAGTATTTATTGTCTACAATTATTTGGATGATAGTATTGTCATTTGTGTTTACAAGTATTATTATAATTGCTTATTCTAGTGCTATTTATCATTTAATTAAACAACGAAAAATATCACAGATTAAAACGGACTTTATTAATAATATGACGCATGAGTTTAAAACACCAATTGCCACAATCAATTTGGCTTTAGACGCAATTAGAAATCCTAAAATAATAAATGACCAAGATAAGGTAAAGCGTTATTTGGGAATGATTAAAGATGAAAATAAACGTATGCATGCTCAAGTAGAGAATGTGTTACGGATATCTAAGTTAGATAAAAATGAATTAAATATTAGTAAGGAACGCTTAGAGTTACACGACTTAGTTGAAGATGCGATAACACATGTACAGTTAATTGTTGAAGACAGGAAAGGTTATGTGAAAGTGAATTTAAGCGCTGTTAAGTCATCCGTTTTAGCTAACGAGACGCATTTTACAAATGTGATTGTTAATATATTGGATAATGCAATTAAATATTCGGATGATGCACCCGAAATAGATGTGTACACTGAAAATGTTGGCAACAGCATTATATTAAAAATATCAGACCATGGAAATGGGATGTCTAAACAGGTTGCAAAACGTGTGTTCGAAAAATTTTATAGAGAACATACAGGAAATGTGCATAATGTAAAAGGGCACGGGTTAGGTTTAGCCTATGTAAAACGAATTATAGATGATCATCAAGGTCATATATCGGTTGAAAGTGAAAAAGGAAAAGGCAGTACTTTTATTGTAAAGTTGCCGTTAATATCTTAAAAACGAATTATGGAAGAGCAAAACAAAAAAATTCTTTTAGTAGAAGACGATCCGAATTTTGGAACAGTATTAAAGGATTATTTAATGATGAACGATTACGACGTTGTCCATGCTAAGAACGGAATGGAAGGTTTTGAAAAGTTCAAAAAAGACGATTACGATCTTTGCATATTAGATGTAATGATGCCGTATAAAGACGGATTTACATTAGCAAAAGAAATCCGTGAAAAAAATACAGATGTTCCAATTATCTTCTTAACGGCAAAAGCTATGAAAGAAGATGTGCTTAAAGGGTATAAGGTTGGTGCAGATGATTATTTAAACAAACCATTTGATAGCGAAGTCTTATTAATGAAGATTAAAGCTATAATACAACGTAAAGCTACAGATACTGTTGCAGACAGTAAACAATTCGAGTTTAAAATAGGCCGTTTCGATTTAAACTCTAAACTCCGTTTCTTGAAGTTTGATGGCGGTGAGCCAAATAAACTATCGCCAAAAGAAAATGAGTTGTTACGTTTATTAGCACTTCACGAAAATGATTTAATGCCAAGAGAATTAGCATTAACTAAGATTTGGAGAGATGATAATTATTTTACATCGCGTAGTATGGATGTATATATCGCTAAACTCCGTAAATATTTAAAACCAGATCCTAATGTAGAAATATTAAACATTCATGGAGAAGGCTTTCGATTAGTAATAAATAATAAATAAATTAGTGTGCTACATATAAAAAAATCCAGCCCTTTTAGCTGGATTTTTTTATTAATAACTGTGGCGATAATAAACCATCTAAAGCTGGTTTTCAATACAATTGATAATTTCTTTTATATCAGTATTATAATCAAACCAATCTATAGATTCATCTTTTTTAAACCAAGTTAACTGACGTTTCGCAAAACGTCTTGTATTTTTTTTGATTTCTGAAATCGCAAACTCTAAAGTAGTATTGCCTTCATAATATTCAAATAACTCTTTGTAACCAACTGTATTTAAAGCATTTAAGCGTCTGTGAGGTATTAGCTTTTTCACCTCTTCTAGCAATCCGTTCTCAATCATTATGTCTACACGCTGGTTTATTCTATCATAGATAATCGAACGTTCTGTATTTAATCCAATAGTAAGGGTTTTAAATTTTCTATTCTTTTCAGGATTTGTTAAAAATGATGAATACGGTTTTCTTGTACCAATACAAATTTCTAGTGCTCTAATAACACGTTGCGGATTATCAATTGCTATAGATTGGTACGCTTGAGAATCTAATAGCTCTAATTGTTTTTGAAGCGCATATATACCTTCTTTTTCAAGTCGGTTATTAAGTTCTGTTCTAATATTTGAATCAATCTCAGGGAAATAATCTAAGCCTTTAGTTACAGCTTTAACGTACAAACCAGAACCACCAACCATAACAACTGTTGAATGTACTTTGTGTAATTGTTCTATTTTATTAATAGCGTCACGTTCAAAATCACCGACGTTATAGCTTTCACTAATTGATTTATGTTGAATAAAATGATGGGTAGCACCACCGAGCTCCTCAGCAGAAGGAACAGCTGTACCAATATTCATTTCTTTGTAAAATTGGCGCGAATCAGCAGAAATAATATCTGCATTAAAATGTTGTGCCAGTTTAATGCTTAATGCCGTTTTGCCAATAGCAGTTGGGCCAACAATTGAAATAAGAGTGTTAGTCATGATGCAATTTACATCCACATTTATGGCAGAACTCTGCATCATCCTGATGTTTTTCTGATAGACAATTCACACAACACTGTGTATTTAAATGAACCGTTTCTTGGTTTTCAATTACTTCATCAGAATAGTTTTTATTATCACTACCCATAGCTTTTGTATATTCAGCAGAAACGATACCAGTAGGAACAGCGATTATACCATAACCTAAAACCATTACTAATGATGCTATAAATTGTCCTAAAGGAGTTTGAGGTGCAATATCTCCGTAACCTACTGTCGTTAAAGTAACAATACACCAGTACACACTTTTAGGAATATTTGTAAAGCCATTTTCCTCACCTTCAACCATATACATAATAGTACCTAATATTATTGAAAGAATAATAACAGCAAATAAAAACACAGATATTTTAGCTTTACTTGATTTTAGTGCTAAAACTAAATTGTTAGATGCACCAAGGTATCTGGCTAATTTTAATATCCTAAAGACTCTTAAAAGTCGCAATGCTCTTAAGGCTGCTAAATGATGACCAGCTAAAAATATTAATGACAGGTATTTTGGAATAGTAGATAATAAGTCTACAACACCATAAAAGCTTGTAATATATTTCAAAGGTTTTTTTACGGTAATGACTCTTACAATATATTCAATAGTGAACAATATGGTAATAATCCATTCTGAAATATCTAAGAAACTGTGATAATCTTTGTCAAAGCTGCTTATGCTTTCTAGCATTACCAAAATTATACTAACAAGAATTGCAATAAGAAGAACAACATCAAACATTTTACCAGCAGGTGTGTCTGCTTCATAAATAATTTCATGAAGCTTGGTTCGCCAGTTATATATATTCTTAGTTTCCATGTATTAAAAATACGAAAAGTAATTCTAGTTCGTTAATTCTATAATTTTTAATCTTTTATTTCGTCGCATATAACTTTGAATAATATGCTGAGTATCTCTATTATTTTCCATCGGAGTAATCAGAGTTTCTAATATGTCTCTATTATTTATTTGATGATTTAAATCGAAAAAACCTAAGCCTCTAAAAATACCATTCTCAATTAAAAACACGCTTTTTTCTTCAATAACCCGACCTTTATCTATGATAAGCATGTTTTTGTTCTCATAACTATGTTTGGTTATAAGTGAATTAACACGCTTGTTATAGTCTTCTGGTAATTCCTCGGTAATACAAGCTCCATTGCATTCTTTTACGTCGTATTTAAAGCAACTCGATTTTGTAGTGTATAATCCTGTAAGCTTTTGGCATAAGTTGTAATCTTCTGAAATTTTAAACATAAAATGCTTGCCACTAGCTCTAGTAGTAAATGTAGTAATCGGTATTTCTTTGCGGTTAGCATTATCAATTTTCAGATTTATATAACCGTTTTCATCTGTATAGCTATACAAAGCGTGCGAAAAAATGGTTCTTCTTAATGCTCTATTAAAAATAGGTTTGTTCTTTTTTATTTCTTCACTTTCTTTGAGTAGAGCAGCTAATTCACTGCCTGTTTTTTCATATGTAACAGTTCTTACTAATTTCTGGATTTTTTTAGACTTAGAATTAGTACCTGTAAAGTGTTGCGTAATTCGCTTTTTTATGTTTTTGCTTTTACCAATATATATAATGTCTCCATTCTCATTATGAATGTAATAGACACCAGTATCTGAAGGTAAGTCTTCAATGATAACTTTAAGATTTGATGCTATTTTAGATTTTTGTTCAATTTTTACGGCATCTTTAATAATGACTTTATCTAAATCTTTATTCAGCAACATTTTGAATAATTTCACGGTAGCCATAGCATCCCCATTTGCTCTATGTCGATCACTAACAGGTATTCCTAGTGCACGAGCGAGTTTGCCTAAACTATACGATTCCATATCTGGAATAAGCTGTTTAGAAAGCTCTACAGTACAAAGTGTTTTTCGTTTAAAAGGAAAGCCCAGTCGCTTAAATTCGGTTTTAAGAATTCTATAATCAAAAGAGGAATTATGCGCAACAATTATACAACCTTCAGTAATTTCTACAATACGTTTTGCAACTTCATAAAATTTTGGTGCATTTTTTAGCATATTAGAATTTATGCCAGTAAGATTTACAACAAAAGGTTGGATTTCGCGCTCAGGATTTACTAATGAGATAAACTGATCCGTTACTGTGTGACCATCGTATTGATAAATCGCAATTTCTGTAATGCCTTCTTCATTGTACTTTCCACCTGTGGTTTCTATGTCTACTATTGCGTAAATAATGCTAAAATTTGAAGTAAAAATTAAATGGACAAAGTTAAAAAAGTATAAGCTTTAAACTGATAAATTTATGGATAATTTCGAGCTCCAAATATACTGCTTCCAACTCTTATCATAGTGCTACCACAGTCGATTGCCAATTGATAATCACCACTCATTCCCATACTGATAGTTTTGAGTTCTGAATGGATGGAATTAAGTTCGCGAAAAGTAGATTTTAAGAATTTGAATTCACTTTCAACTTGGGTTGTATCATTAGTAAAAGTTGCCATTCCCATAACACCAGTTATTCTGATATTTTTTAATTCCGAAAGTTCATTGGACTGTAATAACATAGTAGCTTCTTCTTTAGACATTCCGAACTTACTGTCTTCTTTGGCAATTTTTATTTGAAGTAAACAATCAATATTTCTATCGTGCTTTTTTGCTTGCTTATTGATTTCTTTGAGAAGTTTGAGACTATCAACTCCATGGATTAGACTCACAAATTCAGCCATATATTTTACCTTATTTCGCTGAACGTGTCCAATCATATGCCATGCAATATCTTTTGGCATCTCATTATATTTCTCAGCCATTTCCTGGATTTTATTTTCTCCAAAAATGCGCTGACCAGCATTGTATGCTTCCATTAGATCACTCACAGGTTTTGTTTTTGAAACTGCAACTAGAGTGACGTCCTCTGGTAAGGTTGATTTTATGTGTTTAAGGTTGTTTTTAATTTTCATTAGATTCATTGCATTATTTGATGAGAACCTGAAACAAGTTCAGAATGACAGTATGTTTCAATACTCATAAATAGTAATTCCGCTTCTTAATTTTGGTAAGATGTAGGTGCTTTTAGGAGGCATTTTTAATCCTTCATCTGCTATTTGTTTCATTTGCTCCACAGTAGAAGGACACATACCAAAACCAACCATAAATTCACCACTATCTACACTAGATTTAATGGTTACCATTTCATGTCTTCCATTAACATATTCTATGCGATTATTGTTTCGTAAATCATCAATGCCTAATATGGGCTGAAGAATGGTTTTGTACAACAATTGTGCATCTAAAGCATCGAGAGCAGTATTAAACTTATAATTTGCTTTTCTTAAGTATAAAGAATAAAATTCTCCATCTAAATACATACTAAAATGATTTGGTTTAGATGGTTGATATGGCATTAATCCTTTGTTTTCAATTCGAAAAGACGCATCTAATTGTATTAAAAATTTTTCTTTACTTAAACCATTTAAGTCCTTAATTAGTCTATTAAACTCGTGAATAACTAATTCAGATTCTGGAATTAAATAAGACATAAAGAAATTGTAAGACTCATTACCACTATGGTTTGGATTATTTTCTTTCTCGTCAAGATATAATAAATGCGAGGACGAAGACCGATGATGTCCATCTGCGATATAAACCGTTCCCATTCGCTTAAATTCATCTTGGATAGTTGAAACAATATCTTTATTATCTATTTTCCATAAATAATGCGTGTCTCTATAAGTCATGGTAAACTCAAACTCGGCATATGTTTTTTGAGCTTCTTTTATAATATCAGAAATAACGTCATTATCGGGATAGGTAAGAAGCACAGGCTCCGCATTAAAACCAACTGTTTGTAAGTAAGATTTAAAAGTTTGTTCGCGTTTAGCTATCGTATCTTCGTGCTTTTTAATAACATCATTTTCGTAATCTTCTGCACTAGTTGCTGCTATTATACCGTTAAATTCTTGCCCGTGTCTATTTACAATTTTATAAACATAGAATGATGGTTTTTTATCGGTTACAAAAACACCATCTTCTTTAAATTCTAAATATCTATTCTTAACTAGTTTATAACGTTCTTTACCTGTAATTTCTTGAGCGTATTTATAACCAGGGTTAACAATGTGCAAAAAGCTAAATGGGTTATAATCCATTCGTGATTCACGCTCATCAATAGTATAGCTTTGGTATGGACGTGCAGCCACAAGACCAACAATTGCTCTAGTAGGTTTTACCGCTTTAAATGGAATTATTTTTGCCATACATGTTTAGTATTTAGTCTTCTTATCAGATTAATTAGAGTAAACTACTGAAAACTGCAACTGTGACCGTTTATTTAGAAAACTGACCAGCAACTTTTTCAGCCTTTCTACTTTCAGAATAATCATAAAAACCTTCACCAGATTTAACACCGAGTTTACCGGCTCTTACCATATTTACTAGTAAAGGACATGGTGCATATTTCGGATTTTTAAAGCCGTTGTACATAACATTCAAAATAGATAAACAAACATCTAAACCAATAAAATCTGCTAATTGTAATGGACCCATTGGGTGCGCCATTCCTAATTTCATAACGGTATCAATTTCCTCAACACCAGCGACATTATTGTAAAGCGTTTCAATAGATTCATTTATCATCGGCATTAGTATTCTATTAGCAACAAACCCGGGATAATCATTAACTTCTGTTGGAACCTTACCTAATGTTTTAGATAATTCCATAATCGTAGCTGTAACGTCATCGCTCGTACTATATCCTCTAATAATCTCAACCAGTTTCATTATAGGCACAGGATTCATAAAATGCATACCAATAACTTTATCTGGTCTGGATGTGGCGGCTGCAATTTGAGTAATGGAAATAGAAGATGTATTTGTTGATAAAATGGTGTTCTCGCTACAAACTTCGTCGAGCTGTTTAAAGATTTTTAATTTTAAATCTAAATTCTCGGTAGCTGCTTCTACTACTAGATCTACATTTTTAACACCTGCTTCAGTATTTGTGAATGTTGTAATGTTGCCTAAAGTTTTGGATTTATCGGCTTCACTAATTTTTTCTTTAGTAACCATACGATCCAAATTTCTAGAAATGGTGTCCATACCTCGTTTTAAAGACGCTTCGCTAATATCAATTAGCTGAACTTTAAATCCAGATTGTGCAAATGTATGAGCAATTCCGTTTCCCATGGTTCCTGCTCCTATAACTGCTATGCTTTTCATAATTTAGTGTACCCTTCCAAACCTTCCTAAAAGGAAGGAATTCTTACTTGGGCGAATAAGAATATTGTTATTATATAATTTTAAAGCGCATGTGGTGACCTTATTTCTTGCAAGGGCTTAGCATGGGCTTCTTAAAACTGATTAATAATCATCGTTGCCACGCGTAAGGCTTCAGTACCATCGTGCAATGTTACAATTGGCTTTGTGTTACTATTGATGGCATCTGCGAACGTTTCTAGTTCGTCTAAAATGGCATTATTATTCTCTATTTCAGGATTATCAAAGTAAATCTGCTTTTTTACACCTTCTGCATTTTGAAGTATCATATCAAAATCGCCTGGCTGTTCTGGAGCATCTTTCATTTTTACAACTTCACACTTCTTTTCTAGAAAATCTACTGAGATGTATGCATCTTTTTGGAAGAAACGTGTCTTTCTCATATTCTTTAATGAGATACGACTAGCGGTTAAATTAGCTACACAGCCATTTTTAAATTCAATTCTTGCATTTGCAATATCTGGAGTTTCACTAACCACAGATACTCCACTTGCAGAAACGTGTTTTACAGGAGAATTTACCACACTTAAAATAATGTCAATATCATGAATCATTAAATCTAAAACCACAGGCACATCAGTTCCACGTGGATTAAATTCTGCCAATCTGTGACATTCAATAAACATCGGGCTGTTAATCTGATTTTTAACTCCGATAAATGCCGGGTTGAACCTTTCAACATGACCAACTTGTCCTTTTACGCCATGTTCAGCAACTAAAGTTCTAATCGTTTCAGCTTCCTCAACAGTATTTGTAATTGGTTTTTCAATAAAAATATGTTTACCTTTTTTTATGGCTTGTTTAGCACAATCATAATGCGAAAGTGTAGGTGTTACAATATCTACAACATCTACCGCATCTATTAATGCTTCAATTGTATCAAAATAAGTGTAACCAAATTCTTCTGCAACGCGCTTTGCATTTTCAGTATCTGCATCATAGAACCCTACGAGCTCATATTTATTGGACTGGTTAAGTAGTCTAAGATGAATTTTTCCAAGGTGACCAGCACCTAAAACACCAGCTTTTAGCATGTTTTTCTGTTTTTGACAAAAATAGTCGTTTTCATTCAGAAATTTAAAAAAGTAAATATAAAATAATACGAAATATATAATCGAGATGTTGGTATAAAATTGAAATCCGGTTTTTGGGAATTTGAACTTTCAGAGATTGGAATTTGCTTTTCTTTAAACTATTTTCGCATAAACTAAACTATACTTTTGAGAGATACATTTAAGCATCAGGGAATGCGACAGAAATTGGTGGATACGCTAATTAAAAAAGGAATAAAGGAAGAAGGAGTTTTAAAAGCTATTGGGAAAATTCCCAGACACCTCTTTATGGATTCTGGTTTTATTGATCATGCGTATGTGGATAAAGCTTTTCCTATTGCAGCGGACCAAACCATTTCTCAGCCTTATACTGTTGCCTTTCAATCCGAATTATTAAAAGTTAAGCCTGGAGATAAGGTATTAGAAATTGGAACAGGTAGTGGTTACCAATGTGCTGTGTTAATTGAGTTGGGTGCTAAAGTGTATAGTATAGAACGTCAACAAGAATTATTCAAAAAGACATCAAAATTTCTGCCTAAGATAGGTTACAGAGCAAAAAAGCTCATTTTTGGTGACGGTTATAAAGGCTTGCCAGAAGAAGCTCCTTTTGATAGTATCATTGTTACAGCTGGTGCTCCGTTTGTGCCTAATCCGTTATTAAGCCAATTATCTATTGGTGGACGATTAGTTATTCCTGTTGGTGATGAGATACAAATTATGACTTTATTTATTAGAAAAGGACCAAAAGAATTCGAAAAGCACGAGCTTGGTGAATTCCGTTTTGTGCCTTTGCTAGAGGATAAAAATTAGCATATGTATAGATTAATTTTAATTATAGTATTTAGTGTTCAAATTTCATTTGCTCAAGGTTATACGGAATATGCAACAGGAAGTTCAACAGATGTAGCTGTTAATCCAGATTCCGGAATTTGTCTAATGGGTGGTGCAAGCGAGAATGATGAAGCTATGATATGGTTTTTAAACAAGGCAAATGGAGGTGATGTAGTAGTTTTAAGAGCATCTGGAAGTGATGGCTATAATAATTATTTCTATTCTGAATTAGGAGTAGCAATAAATTCAGTAACGACATTTGTGATTGATAATGAGGCTGGTGCTACAAATGAATATGTAATAAGTAAAGTTGAAAAAGCAGAAGCCATATGGTTCGCTGGCGGAGACCAGTATGATTATGTAAGTTACTTTAAAGATAATGCTCTAGAAGATGCCATAAACAATTTCGTCAATATAAAAGGAGGAGTAATTGGAGGTACCAGTGCAGGAATGGCCATTTTAGGAAGTGCTTATTTTTTTGCCCAAAATGGTACAATAACGAATGCTCAAGCCTTGAGTAATCCCTATCATGTTAGAGCAACTTTAGGCTATAATGATTTTTTAGAAATTCCTTTTTTAGAAAATGTAATTACAGATACACATTACGATGATCCTGATAGAAGAGGAAGGCATAGTGCATTTTTAGCGCGTTATGCAACTGATAATTCCACAAGAGCATTTGGTATTGCTTGTAATGAATATACTTCTGTTTGCATAGATTCTGATGGAAAAGCCTATGTCTATGGTGATTATCCAAATTATGAGGAACATGCATTTTTTATCCAGTCTAATTGTACTACAACGTATTTACCTGAAACTTGTACGACAGGAAGTCCACTTAATTGGATACGTAACAATGAAGCCTTAAAAGTGTATAAAGTGCCAGGAATGACTTCTGGTGTCAATTACTTTGATTTAAACGATTGGCAATCAGGAAGTGGTGGCGTTTGGCAGAACTGGTATATTAATAATGGTACATTTATGACTTCAGCTGGGGTAAATCCTAATTGTAGTGATGTATTAAATGCTTCAAATTTTAATATTGCAACAGTATCTGTTTACCCTAATCCATTTAATGCTATGATTACAATTCAATCAGAACATTCAAACCTTAGTTTTAAAATGTTTGATGTTTCAGGAAAACAAATAGCAATCACGAGTAGCACAAACACTATTGATGCATCTTCATTAAAATCTGGCATTTATTTTTTGAAAGTTGAAGATCAAAATGGTGTAAAAACTTTCAAACTCATTAAAAATTAGTGTGTAGCTTTCTTAAAAGCTTCAGAGCCACCAACTATTGGTAATGTTAGATTCGTTTTGTCTAGTTTAACCGTTAATTTAGTTCCAGCTTTTGGATGTAGCGTAAACTCTTGGTCGCTTGAGAAAATCATAAGTCCAATCTGCTGTTCTTTTTTAATAATTTGATCGTCTGGCTGTAAATCGAAATTGAGTGTATAAAATTGTCCAGGAGTTAATGCCTCTTCGTTTGTTAATGAACTATGGTTTTTAGGGTCAGCCCAACCACGAGTGATGATATTGTCAGTTATCTTTACAGCCTTTCCTTCTTGCCAAGGTAATGAGACTAACCAAACCGATAAATTAGCAGCTGGTTTACTGCTGGCTAAAGAAATAGTTACTTGAGGTACACCCGAAATATGAAGATCTTCTTTTAGTTTTGGGGTTACATATAGTAATCTGTGTTTTGAGTTTGTTGCTTTAGCATGATCACTTCCTGAAATAGATACATCATCAGAAAACATTTCTCCTGCTTTATCAACTGTGTCGAGAGTTAAGCCGCCAATAGCATTTCCACCATAAGTTAATTTTAATGTAACATCTGACGCTTTTGGATTTGGATAATCCTTGTAAGCTGTTGGAAGTTGTCTATCGTCATATTCTCTAACGATATACGCTTTATTCTCTTCTTTTTCCACGCCATTGTCAATACCATGTAAGTATTTAGTAAACCATTTATTCATCATAGAAGTAGGTGGTGGACCACCATGTCCATTTTGGTGGTAATAAATCTGAGTTGGTAAGCCTTTTTCTTTTGCAGCTTTATATATACGGTAGCTGTGTTCTGGCATCACATTCCAGTCGTTAAATCCATGAGACATCAATAATGCAGCTTTCATATCATTCATTTGGTTTAGGTAATCTCTACCAGCCCAAAAATCATTGTAATCTCCAGTTTGTCTGTCCATGCCATTCATCATTTCAGTATCACGAACGGTTTTATTATTGTGCTCGCGTTTATCTTCATCACCACTATGTACAAAATCATAAAGCACATCAATGTCTTCACCTAAGTAACCACCAGGTGAACGCACTAGTCCATTAGAACGGTAATAATGGTAGTACGATGTGTTTGGTGCAATTGGAATAATAGCTTCTAAGCCTTCTACACCAGTAGTTGCAGCAGCTAAAGGAAGTGTTCCGTTATAAGATGTGCCCGTCATACCCACTTTTCCTGTAGACCAATATGCGCTTACAGCTTCACTTCCGTTACGTTCTATAAAACCTTTTGCTCTTCCACATAACCAATCGATTACTGCTTTAGGAGCCAAAGATTCGTTTGCTCCACCAATTGTTGGTGCGCCATCCGATAATCCTGTTCCAGGTGATGATGAGTGTACAACAATATATCCTCTTGGCACCCATTTTCTTACATGTGAATTTGAAATAATAGGACGTTTTCCACGACGTGTTACTTCTGGATGAAAACGTTCTTCACTTATATCTCCAAGCTCGTGTTTTACGTTCCACATGGTACCTGGTGCATCACCTGCAACACCAGCAAAATAAGGACTTGTAATGTATATAATTGGTAATTTAAGACCTTCAGTTTCTGTTTGTTCAGGTCGTGTTACAGCGACATGCATGCGATCTAGTTCGCCATCTCCATCTGTATCAAATTCTGTTTCTACCCATAAATCGTGTCGAATCCATTTGCTTTTATCGCTAAAAGCTTCGACAATTTGTGCTTCACCATCTTTAAAAACAGGCATTACCTTATCTGTTGCTTTTTGGGCACAGCTAAAAATAGAAAGCGCTAAAGTGAGGGTTAATAATGAAATTGATTTTAATGAATAGTTCATTTGAGAATGGTTTTGTAATACGTAATGATAAAAATAATAAGTATAAATTAGAACACAAGTAGCTTTAGGATTAGTTTATAAAACGTATTGTGCAATCTTTTTTAAACAAGTGGATTTGCTTGCTCTAAATCTTGGATGGTATGCCTTTACAGGAAAGGCAAACAGTCGTTATTAGTTTTGTAGCAAATAGTCTTCAGGAATTGGGTTTTGCTCAGACTCTTGCATCCAATAGATATTAATAAGCCACCATCGTTTACCATCATTCATCAGTTGAATACTATTGATGCCTCTCATAAAGGGTTTGGTATCGTCCTTACTATTGTAAGATTCATAGGTACTAAAGACCTGTGTCATGTTTCCAAAAGATTGAACAATTCTATTGATTTCTACCTCATGAAATCCATTTTCAACCAACCAATTGCCTGCTGAGTTGATGTAATCCTCGGGTGACATATAACGCGCAACAGGAGTGCCATCTTGGACTTTACCAATTGGGATGAGTTTTGCGTCTTTATGAAATAAATGTCTAAATAAGTCCCAATCGCGTTTTTCGCCCTTATCTCCAGATATTACTGAGTAAAGGGTTTCGATAGTACTGTCTAATGTGACTACGTTTTCTGTGTAATCATTTTTGTCCTGTGCATTTAACCCTAAAAAAGATAGAATAAATACAAAATATAGTTTTTTCATACTATAAAATTAAAAGAATTTTATACCGAACAAAATAGCATCACTTTGAAAACCATTCTGGTACGACCTTATATAATCAACTCGTAAAAAGCGCCATTTTCTCCAACCAATATTATCTAAACCAATAGTGAACTCCTGATATGGCTTAAAATCTGGTGTAGCTAAAAGGTGAGCGCCTACTACTAAATTGAAGTTAAGTTTGTTTAGTAATGGTACTTTTCCTAATAAGAAACCATTAAAATCGTGTTCAGTATGTGCTTCAAAATAGGTATCATTTGTACTTGCGGAGTAATAATCTAAGTTATTAAATACATTAGAATAATTACCTTCAGTACTCACATGCGTTTGATTGCCATTAAAATGCTGGTAGTCCATAAAAGCGATATCATCGGCATTAAAAAACTTACCTGCTCTAAGGTTATATCTAAAACGCCCTTTGTCTGCAATGTTGAAGGATTGATAAACCCTAGCTTTTATTTGATCGAAGTTATAATTGGAGTTTGTTGCTCCAAATCCTTTCTCATAACTCAACGTTAGTGTAGGATAAGTATCATTGCCAATGTTGAATTTACTATCTGGATAGCTTAAATACTGTTGTCCAAAGTTGATCTGAGCCGTAATATTAGCTTTTAAAATATTATGAGTTTCAAAAGGTGCTATTGCATAAGCAGATTCATCTAAGGGGTTATTGCTTGTGTAAGCATCACTTTTATCGTTGTAAAATACCTGATCTGTTGTATTGAAAAGTGCGTTTCGTCTTTCGTAACTCAATCCAGAGTACAATCTAAAACCGTTTATTAATTCTTCGGAATAATTAAGTTGAAGGAAACTTTTGTCATAAAGTTTTATGTAGTTGTCTTCAAAAAAGAGTGTACTTACTGTATTTAGTATTGGAGCAATAGGATTTGTAGGATTAAATTGTTCTGTTTTTACACCTCCCGAAAGTGTTAAAAATGCGCGCGACGTATTATTAAATTTATAGGTCAGTGATCCTGTTGCTCTTAATCTTTCGTCTGAAAAACTATATTGTAGACTCGCATTTGCACCAAAGAAGCGTTTAAAATCATCATAATTTTTTGTGTAAAACACATTAGCTTTAGCAGAATGCCCTTGTACTGTATTAAATTGAACTCCACCTAGCGGAACATTAAAACCAAAACGATAATCTTTATGAGAGTTTTGATAGGTGTAATCTAAAAGGCTGCCAAGTTTAAATTTATTATTAACACGATCAATAGAATCTAAATAAGGTTTAGATTCTCTTAGAATCTGAATGCTATCTTTCTTAATATAATCACTACGTTCTTCAATGGTTAATGGTACTGGTCTAATGGTTTTCCAAAAAGTTGTATCTTTCTTATTGGCTTCTTTTTCAAAAGCTACGATTTCTCTGCTAAAATCTTTTCTGGTTAAATCTGCATTAAATTGATAATTACTATAAACAGCTGTAAAGCGACCATCTCCTCTAATACCTAAGAATTTGTATTTAAAATCGATACTTTGAGATATTAGAGCCCAAATCGTATTCGTTTCTGAATATGAAAAACTTTGTTTTAACGAGATAATATCAACAGCAGGAATACGTGCTTGCACACCAGTAATGTTCAATTCTAGTGCATATATTACCCATTGATCTTCTACAATATAAATAAAACCAGAAAAAATAGGATCATTTTCTCGCTTTGGAATTACCTTAATCTTGTTGATAAGGTTTCCTCTATCATCATAGAACACACCATCTAGTTTATAGCGATAATAACTGAATGCATTATTGGCAATTGGCGAGATGATTTCGTTACCAAACTCAACAGTATTGTTATAAAAATTGTAATCTACATCAATAGCATTATTAAAACTAAACCCATTGCTGTTGCCACTAACTTTTGAAGCTGTGATTTTTTCTTTGAGCTTATCTGGTCTTAAGAATTGAATCTTAGAAATAGTTTCTGATAAATAAATAATACCACTTCGTGTAGAGTCTAGTCCACCACCTAAATCTCCAACCTCTTGTCCAAATATTTTTTCAGGTGCATCTTTAATTTTAATTAAACCTCTTGAGTAAAAATCCGCTTTAAAAGAATTGATTTTTTGAAGATTTTCTTTTCGTTTGGCAATGGCTTCCCGCATAATGTCATTGGCAGGATTATTTTCACCACTGACAACTACTTCACCAAGAGAAACTGATTCTTCTTCTAATACAATATCTATGTTATATGGAAATTTGTCTATTGCGACGTTCTTTTTTATGGTTTTAAACCCTAAATAAGTATAAACAATGGTATAAGTCTTTGAGTCGGAAATATTAAGCTCGTAATACCCATCATTATTACTTGTTGTGCCTTTGTAGGTATTTTCTATTAGAATATTCACAAAAGGAAGGGGCTCATTATTTGTATTCTTAATAGTACCCACAATTTGTGCCGAAGCAACAAATCCAAGTGTAATAAAGAAAAAACTAAGTATTTTTTTTGTCATGGTTTTTGGTTGAAGGTTAACAATTATACAGACGTAAATTAATAGTATATAGTTGCCTTTTGTATTTCAAACATAGACTAAAAATGTAGTTGTGAAAGTTATAGCAATCTTAAAATTATCGAAAATTTTTCTTAATACGGTCTAAATCTCGCTTGTTGTCGCGATCTTTAATAGTCTCGCGTTTATCGTATAGCTTTTTACCTTTGGCTAAAGCAATTACCAATTTCGCAAACCCTTTTTCATTGGTAAATAATTGAAGCGGGATGATAGCATGCCCTTTTACGTCCATTTCTTTTCGAAGCTTTTTTAATTCTTTTCTGTTGAGTAATAGCTTGCGAACAGCTTTAGGTTTGTGGTTATAATAATTCCCGAACGCGTATTCTTCTACGGTCATGTTTACTACAAACAATTCGTCTTTATCATTAAACTCACAGAAACTTTCAGCAATAGAAGCCTTACCCGATCTGATGGATTTAATTTCAGTTCCGGTGAGGACAATACCTGCAGTATATTTATCTAAGATCTCGTACTGAAATTTAGCTTTCTTGTTAAGTATGTTAATCGTTTTGTGCATGAATGACAAAGGTAGTTTTTATACTTATAAGTTAAAAAGTAATACACTTAAAGTTTAAAACTCTTATTATGTACATTGTAATCAATACCTTAGTTTTACGACTTTAAAGCCAGAATCTTTAAATATGAAGTACTTATATGTTTTAATTATTGCTGTATTTGTAATTAGTTGTAACAATAAAATAAAACAAAAGGTTAATGTCTTAACGGCTCATGAAATTATAGACAAATCGATTGAGGTTTCTGGTGGAGAAAGCTTTGGTCACTCCAAAATATTTTTTGGATTTAGAGATAAGACCTTTATGGCTCGTCGTAATGGAGGCGAATTTTTACTTGTAAGACACTTTAAAAAAGACAAAGATAGTATTACTGATATCTATGATAATTTTGGTTTTAAACGAATGATTAATGAGGCGTTTGTTAAAGTAGTAGATTCTATGGCAGCCAAGTACTTAGCATCCGTAAACTCTGTTCACTATTTTTCGGTCTTGCCTTATGGTTTAAATGATAAAGCTGTGAATAAAACATTGCTTGAGGATGAGTATATCAAAGATAAAAACTATTATAAAATAAAAGTTACTTTCAATTCAGAAGGTGGAGGTGAGGACTATGAAGATATCTTTGTGTATTGGGTTGATAAAGAGTTTCTTAAGGTGGATTATTTAGCGTATTCATATAATGAAGCTGATGGTATTGGCATGCGTTTTAGAGAAGCTTACAACGAACGTTATGTCAACGGTTTGCGCTTTGTAGATTATAATAATTATAATGCCAAAAGCGATTCAATAGTGCTTACAGAACTGGGTAAAGCTTATGAAAAAAATGAACTAAAACTATTATCTAAAATAGAACTCGAAAATGTAGAAGTTAATTTAATCGACAACTAAAACCATCGCTGATATTGAATCTTCAGTTACGGTAACAATATATAGATTCGCATTATTATCATCAGCTATCATTTCATATTTTTTTTCACCTAATAATCCATTTGTGAACATAGGTGTTGTATTACTGTGGCCAACTACAAGGACGTTTTTCCCTTTAGTATTAGCCATAAACTCTTTTATCTTCATGTCTCTAGGGTCGTAGAAATTAAGCTCTAGATTATTTGCTTTGGCCGTTGGTGTTGCGGTTTCTTTTGTTCTGTTGTAGTCTGTAGAGTATATCTTATCAAACTTAACTTCCTTTAAAACATTTGCCCAATTTTCGGCACGTTTATTACCTGCTTCCGTTAGGTGAGGATCTCTATTGGTTTTATCTGAGCGATCTTTTTCTGCATGTCTTATAAGATAATAAATTGTTGTTGTTGTCTCACTATTGTCGGGTTCCTGCGAAAATAATTGAAATGTTGTCGTAAGAGTTAAAACAAAAATGAATAGATATTTCATGAAAATTAAAATTTAGACTTAAAGGTATAATAATTTAATTTAGCCTAGAAATTTATACATAGTATGCATGCCTCTTAAATTCGGATGAATTAATTCAAAATCTAATTGTGTAGGTTTTCCGTAACTATAGTTATGTTTTTCGTAAAACCGTAATGCTTGATTTTGAGAATCCATTGCCTTTAGCCAGATTAGCGTATTATTCTTTTGCATTACTTTTTCTTCGACCCAACGAAATAAATTTTGAGCGACACCTTTACCATGAGTAGCTTCCTCAAGATAAATTCTATTAATATATGTTGAATTTGTTTCAGGAAAGTTGTCGAAATTAGTATTATAAACAAATCTAAATATGCCAACTATATTAGATTTATATATTACAAAATAGTATTCAGCATTTGTGTCTGATAACTCTAATTTAAAATTTTCAATGCTAAAGAATTTATTTATGTAAAAACTACAGTCTTCATTCACCCAAAGATGTTTATAGGCTGGAGGGTATATTCGCTCTATAAGTGCTTTTAACTTAGAGTAATGTCCAATCTGTATATTCTGAAGCTGAATAGTATCAGTAATCGTAATCATCTGAAATTACGCTAACTCTAATGCAATTTTAATCATAGCTTTAAATGTGGTTTCACGCTCTTTACTTGTAGTACGCTCACCAGTTACTAAAGAATCTGAAATGGTAAGAATTGCAAGTGCATTTGCGTTATGTTTGGCCGCAACGGTGTAGAGTCCAGCAGCTTCCATTTCAACACATAGAACACCAAATTTAGACCATTTTTTATAAGATTCAAATTCATCTGCATAGAATTCATCAGATGATAATACGTTACCTGCTTTAATCGGAATATTTTTAGCTTTTGCAGCTTCTACTGCTTTTTGAAATAATCCAAAATCTGCAGTAGGTGCGTAGTCTGCACCACCAAAGCGTAATTCATTAACACCAGATGTAGAAGATGCAGCCATAGCTAAAACAACATCTCTAATTTCAACATGTTTTTGATAAGAACCAGCACTACCAACTCTAATAAGATTTTTTACACCATACTCAGAAATGAGTTCATTAGCATATATTGAAATACTTGGAACACCCATGCCTGTTCCCATTGTAGAAACACGCTTACCTTGATAAGTACCAGTATAGCCATACATGCCTCTAATTTCGTTAAAGCATTTTGGGTTTTCAAAAAATGTTTCAGCAATCCACTTAGCTCTTAATGGATCTCCAGGTAATAAAATAGTTTCTGCGATATCGCCTTTCTCGGCGCCAATATGTACACTCATATTGCAAATTTAAGTAAACTGTTTGTAATTAGTAAGAAGAGTTTGAAGTTTCGTTATTCATCATTGCAACTCCAGCTGAAGCACCAATTCTATCAACACCAACTTCAATATATTTTAATGCAGTTTCTTTATCTCTAATTCCGCCAGAAGCCTTTATTTTTAATTCGTTTCTAACCGTTTTTTTCATGATTTTTACGGCAGTTAATGTAGCTCCGCTTTTAGAAAATCCGGTTGAGGTTTTTACAAAATCAGCATGAGCATCCATACATATTTCGCATGCTTTTACAATTTCATTTTTTGAAAGCTCACTAATTTCAAGAATCACTTTTAAGGGAATAAGACCAATAGCTTTTTTTATATCGCTAATATCTTTTAGTACAGCTACGTGATTATTGCTTTTTAAACGACCAATATTCATGACCATATCAATCTCCGATGCTCCCTGTTCTATGGCTTTTTTAGCTTCAAATATTTTGGCTTCAGTTGACATTGCTCCAAGTGGAAACCCAACAACGGTACATATTTTAACTTCAGATCGTCCAAGGGCTTGTTTTGCAATAGGTACGTATCCACTATTAACACAAACTGAATAGAAATTGTATTTTAAAGCTTCTTCACAAAGTTGTAGGATATCTGCTTCAGTTGCAGAAGCACTCAATAAGGTATGGTCTATGTATTTATTTAATTCCATTGATTTTTTTAAGTAGGATTTTTGCAAAATATTCGCTATCGTAATTTTCTATAAGTAGAGGGATTACTTAACAAAAAATAAATTATGTCTTAGATTTTGTTGGAATTAAATAGCTCGACAAAATTAATGATTTATCCGTTAAAAGGCATGTAAAACATAAATTTTATTGCACATTTTATCGAAAAAATATTTTTATAACGTAAAATAGTACTAAAAATTAAAAAAATTATGGTGTTAAGTTCTGACAGTTAACAGGTTGTAATTTAAAAATTCCATCTATGATTTTTGTCAGTATTTGGAGTTTTTTTGCAGTCTACTTTTGTTAAAATATTCAAACAATTCAAACAATTAAACAATTAAACAATGAAAAAATTATTTACATTATTATTATTAGTTGCTTTTGTGTATAATTCACAGGCACAAGA
>ERZ1048872.384-NODE-384-length-49854-cov-8.704291_pt1 | contig 49854 bp, 41 predicted proteins | sample MGYA00383100_ERZ1048872 | MGnify/ENA primary metagenome ERZ1048872 (study PRJEB29581, sample SAMEA5548370) | metagenome | biome: marine; feature: coastal; material: water | depth 50 m | study: Short-term variability in the microbial, nano- and picoplankton...
ACGGTACTGCACAGTACTTTGATGTCGAGACACAGTTTCAAGTTGATATCAATAATGATGAAACAATCGGACAACCAATTACGAAAGAACTTCAAGCTTTCCCCTCGTCGATTCTTCCTGGGAATAATTTTACCAACTTGCCCTCTGGTTATGAAACAAGTGGACTAGTGTTACACGAAGGTTTTAACAAACTTTTCACTGTGAGCGACGAAGGGACTCTCTCTATGATGAATCCGAATGGGACTGGCCTTGTGCACTGGAGCCTTTCAGGTGACTTCGAAGCAATCACAGTCGCTGATCATGAAAGCGACTTTATCTACATCGGAGTTGAGAACCCTGACAGCGTTATCGAATTTAATGTATCAAGCGGTGATGTTACCCGTATCTTTAGCCTCACAAATTGGATGACTGGACCAGGAAACCTTGGGCTGGAGGCTTTGACTTTTGTGCCTGACATTTCGCAACCAGAGGGCGGTTATTTTTATGCGGGCCTCCAAAGCAGTGGCACTATTTACCGGTTCGAATTGCCAATTAATAGTAGCACTGACTCTACGACTGTGACTTTTATTGACACGCTCCAAGTTGAAGGCAACCACACAGACATTTCTGGCCTTACGTACGATCCATCTAGTGATCGAATACTAGCACTCTATGACTCAATCAATCGTATAAAAGTCATCGAACGAAACGGTGATCTAAGAACGCAATGGGTTGCACCAGGATCAGAGCAGGAAGCTATTTTTTATGCACAAGGAGAGCTGTTTATCGGTGAAGATTTCGGCAGCATGGCCCAGGGCATAATCACGAAATACTCACCCTTCACGCTAATCGTTGGCTAAAAAATAACACCGCAGCCATATTTGGGAAGACACAGACAGTCCTCCTCATCCCTCACCTCCGCCAACGGAACACACTCTTCTAGCGATATGTTCGACGTTTAGAAGCCTTCCCGCTGGAGCTTCTTGCCTCCCTTGCATCCCAGCCATACCCACAGAGTTCCCAAAAATTTGCAAGCTCGCACGATTGCAGTAGACTTCTAGTGTCTTTGGGAATGACGTCACCTCATACATTTTTGGAGGGTGAACATATGCGCTTGCCTACACCACGAAAACAACATCACGATCGTGGTTTTACGCTCATTGAGCTATTGGTTGTCATTGCGATTATTGGTGTCTTGGTCGCACTCCTTCTCCCAGCAGTACAAACTGCTCGTGAAGCAGCCCGCCGTTCTTCGTGTACAAACAACTTAAAACAACTTGGACTGGGTCTTCATGTCTACCACGATACACAACAAAAATTTCCCCCTGGTGGAATTTGGTGGACCAATAGTCCAAGCAACGCAAATAACTGGGCGAAAAACAGAGGCTCACTGCTGTATTACATTCTGCCCTTTATCGAACTGGACTCTCTCTATAACCAATTTGATCCCGAGCAAACTATTGCCTACCAACAGCATGCATCACCTCCAACAAATGGATCACCCTATTTGGCCGGGACACTCGTAACCACGTTTCGGTGTCCCTCAGACGATTCACCCCTGATGAACCGCGCTGCCATAAACGGCGTGCCAACCGGCAGCCTTGCCACATTTAGCTACGCCGCGTCAAAGGGTCCAACTCGCACTGGTAACAACCCTCAAGGAAAATGCCCAGAACGTGCGGCGTGGGACACCTACAACCTCAGCACAAATGACCGGACACCTGCTGGTCCATTTACTCGCCTTGGCCGTTTCTACCAGAGTACGATGCGCGACGTACAAGATGGACTCTCGAATACTCTTTTCATGGGAGAGGTTCGGAGTGATTGCACATATCATATCATGAGAGGATGGGCGCACTCCAGTTGTACACAAGGCATGATCAGTACTGTCTATCCGATGAACTTTGATAGCTGCACGACTGACCAATCTAATGGTGCCTGTCGCTGGTGGGGAAACTGGAGTACCGAGTTTGCTTTCAAATCAAGACATTCCGGGGGTGTTCAGTTCTGCTTTGGTGATGGATCAGTTCACTTTCTTTCCGACCAGATCGCACATTGGACATACCAACACCTCGGTGGTATGGCAGATTCTCAGGTGACTTCTATTCCATAGGATTTAACATGCGTTGTCGCCGCTTTTTTTCCACAAATAAAACATGCGAGGCAGCTTGTCTCCCAAAATGGAGTATTCAAGTGCTCCATCCATTGCACATCTCTTTCGTCACACTCTTCTTCGCGTGGCTTCACGCTGGATGTATTCATCATGAGCCCAATATTGTTCCAGTTGAGGGAAGAGTTCTTCTTGATGGAAAATCCATCGAGGGTGCGGCTGTACTTTTCCATCCTCCAGCGGGCGGTAGACCAGCTGTCGGTATTACCGATGACAAAGGCACCTTCGTACTGACAACGAAAACTAAAGGAGACGGAGCACACCTAGGTATGAACACTGTTGCCATCACAAAAGAAGGTGCCGCAACAACCATTGATATCGAGGACGAGGGAAATAACGATTTCATACTGGTAACACCGCCACATTACGCAAGCCCAGAGCGTTCTGGAATCACCATACATGTCCAGCCGGATATGGAACCGGTCGTCCTCAATCTGACTACACCATAATGCGACTCGCCTTTTCTATTAGACACCCCGCTTCGCCTACGAAATACTTCCGGTGAAACACATTGGTTGGCACTGTTGGCATTGTCAGGGAATAGCCACAGCTAAATTCCTACGCGGCAATCGTCGCTGCTCATTGCGTCACGATAATGTACCAGCAGGGAGGGAGCTTATCCTTTCAACAACACCTATCAGCCTCGCGAACAGTCGTAAAAAGTAAGAGGAGATCGGCTCCAAATCGCAGTCAATGCAGGGCCGTGAACGAGCGTGGTGAAAAGGCAGAGCTTCGACCAGTGGTGGTGATGAATGTCGACCATCGGCAGGTCGTCCGGAAACGCCCAAACACGACGCTTACATTCCGTATGATGCTTGGCGAGCATTGCAGATCAGACGCGGCCCTCAGCGTATATTGGCAAACATTTTATACTTGCCGAATGTAAATCACACAGTCAACGTATCTGCTATTTGGAACTAGTGCGAGCAGAGATCTCTAACTCACACCAGACCCAAGGATGATCGGACAGGCAACCGTCGGCTTTCTCATTCTTCGTGTTCTGATTCTTTGGACCCCAATCTCTCTTGGCAGTAAGAACCTTGATCGGCGTCGCCGTGCTGTAGAGGATGTGGTCAATGGAGCGCTCTGTGATCACGTTCTTTAGTTTGGTGGTTTTCGATAGGGACTTCATGACAAGGCCGTCTGTCCATTCATTGAAATCACCCCCGACAATGATGCTGCATGAGGCATCTTCTGCATTAATGTGGTCTGATAGAGCTTTGTGCTTGGAGCCCTTCCACGCATCGGGTGAGGTAGGTTGCTTTTTGTGGTGCGCAAATCCCGGTAAGTGCAGTGAGTAGATCGCGAACTTTCTACCACCGATTTCAGTCTCTACACGAACTGCGCTGGCACGTTTCCAACCGCTCCCTTCCACCAGGATATCCCTGCCTTCTGACAGAGGGGTTCGGCTTAGAATGGATTTGAACTTGCCGCTGTAATCACCTGTTACATCGCCCCATTGGGGAGCCTTGTGATTCGCGGAGGAAACCGTTCCGACGTGCATGTGATTCAGGTCGAGTGCTTCCGCTACACGAAGTGACCAGTCCTTCACTTTTTTCCCCGGGTTAGCCTTAGGCACTTCATTCAGCAATACGACATCGGGATTCAAGGGCTTCAACATTTCAGCGATTTGCTCAGGTGTGGCCCATTGGCCACAAGCGACGTTATATGCGACAACCCGAAGCTTGGTTGCACTGCCTTGATCAGCAGCCGCCGATGCATTCGGTTTATTGCGTTTTTTCTTTTCATTGTGGACCTGTTGAATCCAGGCAATAGCCGCTGTAGCTACCAGTTCATGGCCACCATCAAAAATGGTTACTGTTGCATTGCCCGACTCTCTTTGGAACAGGGGCTGGTTCTTACCGTAGGTTGGGTCGGATAGTCTGGCTTGCAGCTTCGGCGGGACTTTTCTCTTCTCAATAAAGAAGTGAATATCCTCGTCGGATAACCGGTCTTTCGCTGCCACTACTTCGTTGAACGCAAATAGTGAGTGGCTTATGGGTACGATCTTGTCACGAATCCCTGCACTGATTTGCAGAGGAGTTCGCTTAGCATTCTTTAGAGAGGTGATTGGCGATCGCTTTGCATACTCAGCATCAACCGCAGGATTATCTCCCCACGCTCCACCGCATGATGCCACCAAGGCGTTGACATGCTTCCCTTGGGCATGCCAGGCCGACAAGTCCGATATTGGGACCCAAGCCGATACCCCAGCCCATATCTCAGGATGGTGTCCAGCCATGACCAGAGACGTGTAGCCTTCACCAGAAGTGCCGACAAGATAGATGGCGGAATTATCGATGTTGGTTGTTTTCTTTGCATACTCCACCGCACTTGCAATATCTGCTACCACCAATTTTGATCCGGTAGCTTCCGGTCGATTGTTCGGTCCTCGGAAGTCAGGGTGGATATACGCCCACCCTTGCTTGATGCACCATTGCTCAATGACTTTGTGGGATTTCTGCTTGTAATTTCCAGACCAGGTATGGAGAGCAACAATAAGTGGCACGGGTGTTTCTGATGCGGGAGCATAAAACATGGCCAGCTGCTTGGATTCGTCTGCAGAACTTTTGTAACTCATCTCCTTCGCTTCTAAGGCCGTTAACTTCTCTGATTTCGTTTGATTAGAGACTGTGAACGTTGCAACCAATGCGCGGTGGTCAGAGGGATAAGGAGAAACGATAATGTCCGCGTTCTCTTTGCTTTCACCGACAACCTTTGCGTCATTCAGTTTTACGCTTTTGCCTTTGAAGTAAACAAAGTCGATGCGGTCATGGTGGGTCGTAGGGTCATCAGGCTTGTACATGGGCGACCAGGTGAAGCCCGGCTTTTCCATCTCGTCGGGATGGATCGTGCGCCAAGCATCGGCAAAGCCTGCTTTGGCCATTTCCAACGAGTTGGGATACGCTACTTTGATGGGGTGACGACCGGAATCGGCAGCTGCTTCGGTCCAGTCAAGGTGTGATGGTTCGTTGAAGTCGCCGACCACAAAAACAGGAGTCTCTTTGTCGGAGAGGTTGCGTATCTGGCTGAGCAATGCTGAGATTTCCTTGCCGCGCGCCTCTCTTGCGCCGGCAATCGCCTCGGCTTCCGTCTTGATGAAGGGCGTATCCTTGTGCTTATGCCACTTTGGCTGGATGCTCAAAAGCTGGTAGGGCTGATACGGGTTTGATGCGAGGTGCAGGTTAAAGATGTAAGCTTCCTGACCAGCAGGTAGTTTGACCTTCACACCATCTCTCTTCTCCTCGACAATCTCATAACGCGTTAAGATGACCCTGTTTCTGGGGTTTACATAGTAATTCCAGCCCAGCAACTCGGCTAACTTTTCCGTATTAACACCGCTAGGGGAACGCGTTTCCTGAATGCCGACAATATCTGCCTTTGCCTCCTGAATCACCTTCACCGTCTGGGACAACGGCTGCCCACGCTGCGTGCCGCCGCGATAGATATTGTAAGACATGATTCTTACGCTGGACGCTTCGGTTTGCGTGCTGGACCCTTCGGTTTGTGCGTACAGGGAAGTGACAAAAGCCGGCCCAACAGCGAGCAGCATTCCGATAACAGGAATCATGCGAATTCGGGGGCGAAGAGTCATCTTGACAATTTCCCTCACTTGACGGCTTTCGAATCAGGGAATTTCCAAGATCCGTCGAGCAGCTCCTTTCTCGGTTGATACATCCGAACGATGTAGTTCCAACCTGGAGTGATCGGAAGATAATTCGAGTTACTTGGGTCACCTCCAAAATGAATTGTCACCGTACCATCTTGATCTTTTTGTGCGGTGACATTGTTAATTGAGTACGCGTTCAAGGTATTTTTCTCGAGATACCCCTTTGAGTTATACACAGTAACGGACACGAAACCGTCGACAGGTACCTTCTCTGCAACAGTAAGCGTATACGGCGTCTTTCCGTCATTGTCCTCGGGCACGACATTCATGTAGATAGCGGCTTCTTCAGGGTTGCCTCCCCAACCGTAAGCCGTTCCAAGAAGGTGGTTGATGGGATTTAGTTTGGATTTGTCCCCAAACATCCCAGACGCATCTGTCTTTGTTGACGCTAAGATATTAATTGCGTCGCGGACCTTCCCTAACGATGCCTCATCCCAGTCAGGTATTTCAAAAGATCCGACTTTCGCTTGCTCAATTGCGATCTTATCCTGAAGCTCGTTGGCCGCCTTGATATCTTTCGAATCGTTTGCGTTCATAAACGTCCTGAAACCTACAATGACGTACCGAGTTCCAATTTTTTCCTTTGTCAACGTAAATGATCCAGCCCCATGCTCAGCCGGTTGCATTGAATGATCCTGATTGATGATCAGCATGGACTGAAAACGCCCTTTTGAATCAGGTTTTAAGATGGTCACCGGTGACGCATCCAAATCAAATATACCGAAAGAATACAGCGTATCCCGGTTCATCCTGATCACATCTTGTTTATCAATCGGCGTTGGCTGTCGAAGGTGGAGGAGTTTGCCGAAAGCGCCTTGATCCACATAGCGTTTCAGGGTCATGTCCGTTTCGGCCCTGACAAAGTTATCAACCGTGACGGTTTCCTGAGCCCAGGTCGGCTTGAACACCATTAAAGCAATCCCAACCATTGATAAGACCCGTATGTGCCGCCCATTCATATCTGTGTTTCTTTCTCGAAGAAGAATTTTTAATTCCGAAGACTTCCAACATAACTTATTTCAAGTTTTGTTGAACATTTTGATGCCTCTAAATTACACGCTTTGTTATTGTTGTTGCGGTAGCGGTCTAATCAACAACACCGTCTTGACTCACCTGAAGCGATATCAAAGACTCTTGCTATTCGCTGCGGAGAATAGCAGCCTATGCGTCGCAGAGATCCGAAAAGCGGTGGGGGAAGAAAATGAATCGTAAAAAGTTAAAGCAGTCACTTGTCTTGGTAAATCTGATTGTGCTTATTGGATTAGTCGCCTTCTATCCAACGGAGGGAGGAGGGTATACCTACAGCAATGAGTTTGAACGGTTTATCAAATCTTTTATGACTACCCGGCAGTGGCCAGACATTTGGACAATTTCCATTCTCTCAATCCTTGGAACGTGCTCAATTTATCTCTTTATTACTGCGTTTCATAATGAAAAGAATTGAGTGATTTCCAAGCCCTGATGACGGAAAGCGACATCAACAATCTTTGCAATGTACTGGGAATTTGTAATTTCCTTAGAAGAATGTGAGACTTATACTAGAGACTTTCCATTTCAGTCATCCAGTAATCAGTGGGGGAGGGATTCAGATGTTTGTGAGTAAAAGTTCAAGTGTGCGTAGAGCGTTTACTTTGATTGAGCTACTCGTTGTGATTGCAATTATTGGTGTTCTTGTTGGCTTGCTACTACCCGCGGTTCAACAAGCTCGTGAAGCAGCAAGGCGTACAAGTTGCGTGAGTAACATGAAGCAACTAGCGTTAGCTATTCATAACTACAAAGATGCCCAAAAGGTCATACCGCCGGGGTGGCAGAAGCCAGCAGATCTCACAAATTTTGGTTACGGGAATTACTGGGGTTGGGGAACTTTTATTCTACCATTCACCGAGCAAGTGGCGCTCTATGATCAGATCGACTTTAGTCACCAATGGTTAATAGATAGTGGCGTGAATAAAGGAATTTCTGCGACACAATTGGCCGGTCGTTGTTGCCCGAGTGACACAATGGGTTTGATCAACACCAAGAGGAACAATAACGGGAAGTCTAATTACTTAGGAAGCTTTGGAAACAAAGGCATTAACAACAACCAGTACACGACTTCTACAAATCGTGGTGTGTTTACAGAGAATAGTAAATATGGATTTAGAGATATCGTCGACGGTACGTCACAGACGATCATGCTCGGCGAGCGAATCGGTGATCGTGGGAGCTACAAAGCTGGGGTTTGGGTAGGTGTGCGTGCTTTGGGAAATGGACCTGAATGTACTGTTGGCCGCGGACCTGGTAGTGCAACGAACATTGTTAATACGATTAATGGTAGCAACGCTTGGACGCTGTCAGTATCCAATCATCCGGGAGGGGCCAACGTCGCAAAAGTCGATGGATCTGTCGCATTCCTGACGAATTCTATTAATGTCACCGCTTACCGTTACATGATTCAAATCGATGATGGGCAGGTTATACCTGACTAATCCAGATGTAAATTGTGTATGGGGATTTTGGTCATTAAATCATTAGCCTTCTATTTTGAGAGGTTATGGACGTCGTGAAAAATGTTTGTTTTCGATTTTTGTTTAGTACTTTTCTGATTTGTCTTGTAGGTTGCGGCAGACGTGGCGATGGTTTTACCTATCAGCCAGTTTCTGGCGTTGTCACGGTCGATGGCAATCCTGCCGTGAACGTAACGGTAGCTTTCGCCCCGCAAGGAACATCTCTTGAGAGTGGCCGACCATCAATTGGCATTACAGATTCAGAGGGAAGGTATGTGGCCAAAACCCTCGATGGCGTTGATGGAGCTGCTGTTGGAGAGCATCTGATATCGATTACAGCAGAGCAGCTTGATCCTGATACGCACGAGGTTGTCAAGCCCGAGACAATTCCTGTTCGGTATAACGACAAGAGCGAGATAAGGTTGACAGTGACTTCGGGAGGTACCCAAGAGGCCGACTTCGCCTTAGAGAGCAAACCGCTTCGTCACTCAAGAAAAAAACCTTAAGTCGATGTCTCTGCCCTAAGCATTTCGCTCATTTTCACCACTTTCGCTCATTTTCACCACTTGAGACCCCTTAACCGACTTTTCGGGTCTGGCTGATCATTCGGGTGGCAGTTATTCATGTAGACGACTAGTCGCCACCTTCTGCAACAAAACGTAGTATTTTCGTTGTACCGCACCCAAAGTTATGTCAGACTAAGGGGGCTGGCGGGTGGACGATTCACTTATAATTTGTATTCGTCTGTCCGTTTCTGCAGAATATTTTTCATTTGATTTTTTACTAAGGAGTGTCTTTATGTGTCGTTTACAAACGAATGAACCAAATCGATCGCGTGGTTTTACGCTCATCGAACTGCTGGTTGTCATAGCTATTATCGGTGTCCTGGTTGGTCTTCTCTTACCTGCTGTCCAGCAAGCCAGAGAGGCAGCCCGCCGTTCTTCGTGTACGAATAAATTAAAACAGATGCAACTTGCGATGCTCAATTATGAAAGCACAAATCAAAAGTTTCCAGCTCAAGGCTGTTCGCCAGAAATACGCCAGATTCACCCTAATCCGCGAAGTTCCCGCAGGTGGGGCTTTATCCCTTCTTTACTCCCTTATCTTGAGCAACTGCCACTTCATACTGCGTTGATTACTTTGATCGAAACGAATGGAAATGCCGTGCCTTGGAACCAAAACGCTGCACATCGGGGTGTGACGCGAACAGAACTTACAGAAATACTTTGCCCGTCTGATCCGAACACGAGCCGAACAAGTGGTCCTAATCAAACACCCGGTCGTACAAGTTACCGCATATGTCGAGGAGATAAGCGGTTGGAAGCGAACGAGGCTCGGAAAAGAGGGGTGGGAGTAACTGGGTATAAGAGAAAGGTCGGTCTAGGCGGCATAGGTAATCCCCAAATCGAAGATCTCACCCTATTAACACCACAATCTGTAAAAATGAAAGACATAACAGATGGTACTTCAAACACTATCAGCTTGGGTGAAGCTCGCATTAGCATAAAAAGCGGAGATTCACGAGGAGGTGGATATGGCATTGGTGCAGGTTCAAACGGCGGTAATGCTGCTCCTTCTGTATGCGCAGCATTGGTCGGCACTGATGGCAAGTATACTTCCTACACAACCAACGGGTCGCAGGCTCCTGGCGTACGTTGGGCAGATAGCGAGGAAGGGTTTACATCATTCTTTACCTTCGCTGCACCAAATTACCCGAGGTGTGGAATTGGAAATGAAAACTGGGCTTGTCTTCCTCCAAGTAGCTATCATCCCGGTGGTGCTGTCATGGCTCACGTCGATGGTTCGGTAAAGTTTTACAACGATAATATCAATGCCGGCGATCCGACAGCTAGGGGTACAAATGCGGGGTGGACAGGACAAAGTGAGCGTGGTGTGTTTGGGGCGCTTGGTTCGATCAACGGTGGCGAGGTCAATTTAGCTGACTAAATTAGCTGACTAAATATGAATTCCTGTGGAGTATCCTTCTCGCAAGGGTGTCTCCACAGGATATTCATAAATTGTTAGGGTCTTTCCCTACAGTCTGTTTATAACCATCCTGTGTTACTTGATTAACTTAATTGCTTGATAAAAAGGGATCTTATGCGACTTCATTCTTATTCTTTTCAGCTTCTCAGTTTTTTGACTCTCGGGTGCCTGGTTGTATCTGCTCTCGGTTGCGGGCAGTCATCGGGGCCCAATGTTCAGTATGTTCACGGCGTGATCACGCTTGATGGGGCACCAATTGAAGGGGCAACTGTGTCCTTTTCACCCGAGGATGCGAATGGGATTGGTGCCTCGGGAATGACTCAGTCAGACGGTTCATTCACGCTCAATGCACAGGCTGCGAAACCTGGTGCAGGTACAGTAGCAGGGAAGTACGCTGTTACAGTCAGCAAGGTCGAGATGCCAGAATTTCCTAACATTGATACAGATGATCCCCGGTACGGTACGGCCGAGCAGGAGAAGCTTGAGCAAGAGGCAAATCAGGCAAAACCAAAAGTGATCGTGCCTGAAAAATATAATACTCCTGAGTCTAGTCCTTTACATGCAGAAGTCGTTTCGGGAACGAATGAGTTCAAGTTTGAACTCATTTCAAAAGATTAATTACCGCATCCGGATTACGTCAGATCAACAAAAGATAGCTTGGTTGCTTTTTGTTTTTTTACACCTCTATCTATAGTGGTTTGTAATCTACTTTAGTTCTACCGTCGCCTACTCCTATTTTTCAGAATGCTCTCTTCTTGAGGCATTTTCCTAACTTGTTGATTCTTGCAAATCACTTGTACGACTAAAAAGTAGTCGTGCAAGTCCATCACAAGAACCAAATTAAAAGTATCCGCACTGCACACGTGCCATATTCGTTCTATAACACCCCTGGATGCTTGGAAAAAATAAGCCGCTAAAAAATACCTATATGTTGTTTACTGGTATCGATACGAAGTGCGTGCAATCGGCTGGTTACTTCTTCGTAGCTTCCCACAACGAAACATTGCGGAATTGGGCCCCTTCGCCCGCAGCGATAAAACCAATCCGCCCCTTGTGATCTGCGAAACGCGGATGTTTCGCTTGCAAGACATGGTCATCAATTCGAGCGCAGAAGTGACCTCCCTGTACTTCAACCACAAACTTGTGCCAGGTGTTGGTATCGATTGGGACGTCGATCTTGGTCAGGACTTCGCTCCGGGTTTCCTTGGCAATGCCGGTCATCTTCTGAATCCAGATTGATTTTTTCGTAATCAGTACTCTCCCTAAATGAAGAGGTGGCTGGTTGGCATCACGCGTAATCACGCCGACCTGGTGAGAGTCACCCAATTTGAACTCACCACTGATCACAAAATCATTTAAATCGACTAACTGATCGCAACCGGCAGCATGACCTTTGGGTCGCTTCTCACTTGGTGGCTCACTCATGCCATAAGCCGCACCATCTACGATCTTCCAATCACCCAGGACAGTAGCCCAACCCGTTGCACCACGCTTCTTCTGAGTGCCGATGGAGTCTTCTTGATCAAACTTCTCAGTCGCAATCAATTTGCCGGGTTTGACCAGCTTCGCGGCAGGCGGAGTCAGGGTATCGGCGAACACAGATTGTATAAAGCCGAAAAACAATAAGGATAACACGATGCGTTTCATGATGGAGGGATACTTTCGCAAGGTAGGCACGGCGAAGTTGTTCAATGAAATTCTCTTCAGCATACTCAAAAAACACCAGTAGGAGGGACTTTCCTCTTGGCATCTCTCGCCCACCCCTTGATTGCAGCCAATCATCTTATTGAACCGGTTGCGGATCAGGAAATTTCCATGAACCATCAAGAATCTCTTTTTTGGGCTGATACATGCGAATGATATAGTTCCAGCCCGGGGTTATCGGCAGATAGTTGAGATTCTTGGGATCACCTCCAAAGTGAATCGTGACGGTACCATCCGAGTCCTTCTCTGCTGTCACATTATTGACCGAGTAAGCGTCCAGACTATTTCCCTCCATGAATCCTTTTGAGTTGTAAACAGTCACCGAGACAAATCCGTCTACTGGCACCTTTTCTGTAATAACCAGTTCATATGGAGTCTTCCCATCGTTTTTGTCAGGTACAACATTCACATAGGTGGCAGCTTCCTCAGGATTACCTCCCCAACCATAGGCCGTTCCAAGAAGATGGCTGATGGGATTTAGCTTTGATTTGTCACCGAACATTCCATTGGTGTTGGGCCTGGTTGAGGCTAAGACATTGATCGCGTCACGCACTTTTCTGAGCGATGTTTCATCCCAGTCCGGAACCTCAAAACTCCCTTTATTTGACTGTCTCGAAATAATTTCAGACTGCAAGGAATTTGCAGCCTGAATATCGTTTGGGTCATTTGCATCTACAAAGGTTCTGAAAATAATAAAGACGTAACGAGTACCAATTTTTTTTCGCGAATATTCAAACGTGCCCGCCGCGTGAATAACTGGCTGCATTGAATGATCTTGATTAACAACCAGCATGGAAAGAAAGCGACCATTTGCATTCGGCTTGATGACAGTGAGTGGTGAGGCATCAAGATCAAAAACTCCGGCAGAATAAAGAGTGTCACGATTCATTCTGATAACGTCTTGTTTATCAATTGGTGTTGGCTGCCGTATGTGGAAAAATTTCCCAAAGGCTCCTTGGTCGACATACCGTTTAAACGTAAGGTCGGTCTCGGCACGGACAAAGTTATCGACATTAACTGTTTCTGTTGCATGTGCACCAGAAAGCCCACAGCTTAGAAAACTCACAAAGAGAATGCGTGCAATAAAAGATAAAGATCGTGGCATGATGTCATTCCTTATTACAACGGTCATAGTTCGGTGAGAGTCTTCTGGAACATAATATGCAATGTAGAGATAGGCCTTCAGCTCACATGGAGAATATTCTTAGGGGCATCTATTTTTCCAGTGGCAACAACATGACTCAGCAATTATTTTTCGAGTTTGTCGCTACCGTCATCAGGCTGCTGACGGCTGACAATTGAACTGAACCAGCCAAACACCGCAAGAATGGCTACTCCATAGGCCATCGCGGTCAGCGCGACGCCAATGTCGTAGGGCTTTGGGGTTGAGAGTGAAACCCGTAGCAAGACGGTGGAAATAACGAAGCCGGCATTCCGAAATACATATTCGTACCGATCGTAGTAGGCAAGGGAGACGATCAGCAGGAACACGTCGGTAAAAATCATGAACTCAAAAAAAACCGGGAAAAAGAACATGTCAACGTTTTCAGGCACTTGAGCCAGTCCCAAGAGGGACACCGGCAGCACCCGAAGCCAGACCGCGAAGTTCAACATGGCAAGGCCGGAGAGCACAACCAGCAATAGAATGGCAACCGCCTTTTTCAGTTCGATGAACCCAACGAGGTCACGCTGAATCGCTACCTTTGGAATAGTCCGGCGGAGTAATGTGAAAATGGTGACGAGGACAAACATCAGCACAGCGCCGCCCATGTCGGTCAGCACTGCCTTCACTGCCTCAGTCTCAGCGAGCCAATGCTCAAAACTTTCGAAGCTGCCGATGTCTTTGAAAACCCTTCGGACAACGATCAGCGAGACGATCTGGTACTGCTTCGCGACTTCTCCGGTGTGAGAGTCTGCGAGTGCAAATACCAGCAAGATCACCTCGTAGAAGAGGATGATGCTAAACGGTGTATAGACCGCATGGAGCAGGCTACGATCGAGGCCTTCAAATATTGTCTGCGGAATCTCCGGCAGCATATTGACCACCGCCACAAGGAGCAGGTGACCAAGAAATCCCACTGCTGCCAGACTGACAACACAGGTGTCGAGCCACTCCTTTTTGGGTGAATCATGGAGGCGGTCGAAAAGTGCCGCTAAACACCGGCGCGCCGCAATGATCATGTTCGACCTCGGACCAGGAGTACGTGTGTGTAAAAACTGGAAGCCCATCTGTATGGTAGCCCGACACCACTATAAATCTGCAAAAAAATTTGGAGCTCCAATTTAATGCTCAAAAAAAGCATGAAGGAAGGCCTTATATCGCCCGCTAGCTTCCCTCAAAAAGTTCCTGCAGACACATTTTTTGTGAGGCTTTCTTTGTTTTCCAACCAGACGTTGTGAGCTTTGTTGAAGAGTCACGAAAAGAATCATAGATTGCTCAAACGAGATTGCATTCTGACGATCTATTGAGTCGGTGAATGCTGGTTGGGAATACCAGCTTTCATCGCAAGATGACGCCTTGGTGTATTTCTGGAATTTGAAAACACCTATACTTCTATCATCATTTTCTGATAACCAACACGTGTTTCCAAACCATTGAGGTACATAGATCATGGCTGCTTCGGCTTCAATTCTCGCAGATAAATTGCATGAGTACCCGCAACAAGATGTGATCGATGGTTCCGGTGACGCAGCACGAGAGATTCTTGATGACTGCCTGAATAAAAACGACGGGGTGTTGCAACTCCTTCACAGATACGCTGGCCGAACATTTTGTACGCCAGGAAAACGCCTTCGACTTGCTGCAAAATCCTACTATCCGGACTACATGAACGGTACAGGGCTCGATGAAGTCTGGATGTGCTGTACCGTCCCGATCGTCACAGGTGTTATTGACACACGTACAAACAAAGCACCTTATCGAGAAGGTGAATCGCATGTCCTCACTCCAAACGGACACGTCATTTCTCTGCAAGACTTAATTGTCACAAACCCGGAAGCCGTCATAGGTGAGAAGATTACGGCCTTCTCACAATCGTTATTCGGCAAGCCAACCTGGCCGATTGTGTCGAAGAAGTTCGACAACTTAAATCCAATTCCAGATCATCTACATTGGACGAAGTGGGAAGTTTATGACATTAACTCATATGATAATCCCGGAGTGAGTGCGTCGCATTATCACACAACGGCTATGGGTTTGTACTCGTTCGTGACGAAAGAGCAGTTCCTCGCCTGCATGAAGCGTTTTGGAAAGAGTGAATACAATGGGATTCGTCATTTAGCTCCTCACGTGATGATGCAACTTGATAACGGCTTCGTGATGCCCAACGGTGTACTACACTCGCCAACGAACCTTTGCACACACGAGCTCCACGTCACGATGGACGAGCACTTTCTTGCTGAGGACTTAACACTTGACGGACGTATTGGAGCAGCTGATGCGTTTTACGCATGTCGTGAGCAAGACTACCCGAAGGCCCATCACGAAGACTGGGAGTACTTGGTTGAGAAGTTTGACTTTCAGGCAAATCAGGATCCAGACTTTGTTCTCCAGAATTCACGTCCAGCTATCTCTGCCGAAGAATTTAAGGGCGACGGTGTTGATGCAAAGTGGATCGTTTATGGAGATTTTCTTGGCGATCAGAAGTGCTCGATCCTCAGACTCATTGTCGAGCCAGGTGGCACAACAAAATTTTGCCCAGAGAGCCCTGCACTGTTCCACACGAACGGTGGAAGTGGGCGTGTTGGAAAACTTGATGTTCAATATCACCACGATATGATCCTCGGTGAGGTGTATCCCGAGATAGGATTCATCACACAATCCGCACTTACCGGCGGTGGTGTTGAAATCAAGAACACCGGAACGGAACCACTCGTGTTGACCTTTGACTTCCCACAGCACGCACACTCCAAAACACCTGGCACTGGCGTTCAGCGGTAGTCATTCGATACCAGCAATCGATGCAAATAAAACATGGGTGTGAATCATGTTCGTGGGCATATTCCTGAACAATTTCAAATCGCAAAACATTGTCCCCACGTACTGAACGACGTACGAAATTTCTGGCCACTTAGTCAGTCAGACTACGGAAAACCATTGCTTCATCTATGGGTATCATCAACGTTTTACTGTCGTTGAAAACTTTGTGGTCAACTGGAAACAAGGTCTTCGCATCGAAACGGTCACCCCATCTACACGCACAAGGATTCACTTAGCCATGATTTCACGACTCATCCTACACCTTCGATACACTCGGATTCTCAGAACTAGCAGTCTGGCAGTGCTCTGCGTGTCACTCAGTTGGTGCCTAGCAGTTGCACATGCTGATGAATCAATATCCTTGATCAAAGGGTCTACAAAAGACGGTTTCGTACCGTTGAGCCAAGGAGATCACTTCACAAACTGGAAACACAGCGGAAATTGGAAAATCAATTCGGGTGTGATTTCCAGAGAAGGTAAAGGCGGTGCCCTTGTCTATGTTGGTGAAAAAATTCCTGATAACTTTGCTCTACGCTTCGAATGGAAAGTTGGTACAGGTAGTAATAGCGGCATCTACTATCGACCGACTCAGTACGAATATCAAATTCTCGATAATGCCGCTCACGCCGACGGTAAGAACCCGCGCACAAGCGCCGCATCGCTTTACTTTTGTGTTCAACCCTCGAAAGACATGACGAAGCCCACTGGGGAATGGAATACAGGCCGTGTTGTGTGTAAGGGAACCATCATTCAACATTGGCTCAATGGTGAAAAAGTAATTCACCTTGATTACAAAGATCCAAAGTGGGCCTTCAATGTGGACATGCTTCGGCAGAGAGGCGGGGATCTGGAAGCCCGTGGGGCGTACCTGAGCCTGCAAGATCATGGTGATCCAGTGTGGTACCGAAACATACGTTTAAAGAAACTCAAAGAAGCCGACGTGATCGATATGAATGACGTCACACCTGCCGTAATCCCAGCGAGTGTCTTAGAAGCTGAAAAGAAAAAGCTTACCGGAATTATCAATCGACGAGAAAACAAAATACAGAGTCAGAAACAATGAGCCTGAAATGTCGCAAGAAGTGAAAAAATGAAGCAGCCAAGTAAAGAACAATTTTTTGAATATATGTCTGAAACGTTTGGTTATGAGTTCAGTTGTGAACGGTCTTATGAGTTATTGAAAGATGTAATACGAGAAGCAAATAGTCATGACGGAAATCTTAAGGAATTTGTAGAACTGAAAGACCTTAGTAAACGTGATAGTGAGATTTACAGAAATTACTTAGCTGAAAAAGGAATTGAAAAAACACCCTCTGAAGTAAGAGAACACTTTGCAACCATAGAATATGGCCTGGAATTTGTTTCCAAAACGAAACAATCCGGTGAAGAGAATTAGGCCTTTGGTGGTACCAGCATGTCTTTTCACCAATTTAAATTATTCAGAGTGTGCAGTGTTTTACGAGACTGTATTAACGACCGGAGACTGCTGGCCCTATTAAGATTCGGTCATTCTCACTATCAGCAATGAGAAGTCTTCCATCAGGAGCAATTCTCAACCCATGTGGACGCCGCAGGTTTGTTGTCATCCATGTATTTCCGATTACGGCCCCAGGTTTTCTGGGAATACCTGCTACGAGTGAAATCCTTTTTGACCTCGGATCAAAGCAGCGTATGCAGTGGTTTTCTGTATCCACAATAAGCACTCGCTGCTTTTCATCCATACAGACATACTTTGGGCCAGCAAGCCGTGCTTGCTTAGCAGGACCATCATCACCACCGTATCCAGCCTTGCCAGAAACATTCACCACCGTTCGAATAATTCCATTGCGAATAGCTACAAGTGAATTGCCAGCCCTCAGTACCAAATAAATTGTTCCATCAAGCGCTTCGCAGGCTGCTCGTGGCCCAGCTAACGGTGTCTGGGTGGCCTCTGCTCCCTCGATTGTCTTTCCTTCTTTTCCATTCCCAGCAATCGTCGTGACTCTATTCGTTTGAAGGTCAATAGATCGAAGCCGCTGATTACGAAGATCTGCAATAAGAAGTCGTCTTCCGTTTGGAGACAAAGAAGTGCAGTACGGTTGATTAAACATGGCAGCAGATGCGTCAAGTCCATCACCAGAAAAACCTGGATTTCCATTTCCAGCGAATAGATCGACTTGGATTTTTGCTTTTCTACTTTTTGATAAATCAAGAATCCTGATGCAGTGATTAAATGTATCTGCAAGATAAAGTCTTCCATCTAATCCAACAGCAACATCGTGCATGCCATTCAACTGAGTAGTCAGTGAGGGACTCGATGCATCAGGCCTGAATCGTTGTTTGCTCTTTGACTGATGAAACATGCCCGCAACCACCTCGAGGTTACAATGACTGCTTCCGTGTAAAATAGGCTTTGTTGAACGCATGACACGATTTCCCCGTATAAATTCAACAACGTACAGAACTCCATTGCGATCAAAGTCGAGAGCAAACGGTTCATTTAAAAAATCTTTTCCTGGTGTTTGACACAACCTTCCTTGCGCGTTGCCGGTAAGTACAGAAATTTTACCAGCGTAAGAAAATGACTCTGGCTGTACTGCTACTAAAACCATAAGTAACAGAACAGCATGAAGAAAATTCGGTCTCATCAAAACACATTCCATGATCAATTTTGAATAATAAATTTTCCAGACCAATCCAATGCCTTGAAGAATACTCGGCGATATTTAAGCGTTAACCACGAACGCATTCATAGCGATCTCTTTGGTTACGCGTGCCGCATACTCAACCGGCCAGAATCAATCACATAGACAAATATCGCAACAAGCTTACTACCTTTGGAGAACCTGATGATTCTCGCCTACAGATGCATCTCATCATCGTTGAGGGCAATGTAAATTTTTGCAGCTCCGGCACCCAAAGAACCACCAAGAACTGCCCCAGTTCCGGCCCGTAAAATCATATGGAGCTCCGGAACCTTTTCCCACAATTCCCCTAAGGGAACTTTCAAAGCAAACACACCAATCGCTGCGCCAATCACCATGAGAGGCACTACACATCCAACCATTATGAAAATCTTGGCTCCAAAAGACATCTATGTAGTGTCTCAATTATGTATCCCGATTGTCAAAAGATGGTCATTCCGATTTTTATTTGTTACAAAAAGTAGGAGATGCACGAGAATCTCAATTTCGCGAAGTAAAAGAAGAGGAAAAAGAAATGACTCGTCGTGGAAACGGCTACTTAGACGAAGCCACAGAACGGCTCAGAGATGAGCAAGAAAAGGATAGAGACCCTCAAACTGCTTATGAAGATCAAATGTCTGAAGAAAGTCAGGATGGCGATGAGTAAGTAGTTTTAAATCAAGATAATCTAAACCGGCATCAAAGGCACTTTTCATTCTTGCTATTCACTGCCGAAAATAATGGAACGTTTTTCAATAATATCTACTTCATGAAGAAATAAATATGGACTTCGGCAGGATGACGGCTGGAGGGTTGGTAGATATCCTTTTTTGGCTCACTGTAATTTCGAGTAAAGCAGGATTCTAGAAATTATTGGGAGGATAAAAATTACCTTCAGTGAGGCACTCGACTGGATGACCACTGACACCGCGCACTGTATTAAAGGCCCGTGGAACACGTATCGATTAGATGCGCTCGTGCAAAACATTCATTCCTTGGTTTCAGGTATTAAAACCGCATCGATGGCATGAATGATTCCATCAGCACATTGAATATCCGCATCAAGAATTACAGCATCATTGATGTAAGTTTTTTTAGCATGGCTCGTGACCGTCACCTTGCCACCTTGAATCATTTTGATACTTTTCTTTTTAACAGCATTTTTTTCAAGAAGTGAGCCCGTCGCAACATGGTAAGAGAGTAATGTAACTAACTTTTCATGACTTTCGGAATCGAGTAATGCATCAAGCAGGCCATCAGGAAGTTTCGAAAAAGCTTCATCTGTTGGAGCAAAGATTGTAAGTGGATTATCCCATTGAAAGAAGACTGTGAGATTTGCCGCATCTAATAATTTTTTCAATATTGTAAATCTTCCATCAGCCACGGCAGTGTCTACAAGTCCCCTCCGCTCAGACAAAACTGTTTTTTTGGTCGTACTTTGCTTCTCACCCTGCCCTTTACCGTATGTGCGAATCCATTGAACCCGCAAATCAAAAGGCCCTGGCTTTTTGTCGGCTAAAAGTACTGACACACGCTTAATAGCAGATGTGTCTAAAGTTTCTTTTGGAAACTGACGCCCCCTCCAACTCCCAGTGAAGCTTGCAAAGGGAATTTTGACTTGCATCCACCGATCAGGCGTGGTCTTAAATTTTCCTAGAAATGAGATCGGATTGCCTCGAAATGTGGCGGTCGAATCAAGCCTCGCTTCATAGGTTCTGCCATCCCCTTTGACGAGCAAAAGAAGACCGAGGTCGTTGCTTAAGTCGAAGTCGACTCCACGGCTGCGAACGGTTGAAAATCCACCATTATTATCAAGTGAAAGAGTGCCCCAAAAATGCATTATGTCGTCTGATGTATGCTCAACGTTACCTTTGGATAGACCTCCCATGACGCCGTCATTGACAATTTGCCAAGCGAAGTTTTCATTCTCAGACGATGTAAATTCCGTAATCGACTGACCTCGCCACGATGCTGGCGAGCCAGCTAACCCAATAGAAGAACAGCATGCGATCCAGATGCAGACTCCAAAATAACGTAAAATATGTGGTCGAAAGAAACCGCAGCCGGACATAAACATCATTACATGCTCCAAAAAGTTTTTTGTTTTCCCACCCATGAATTATCTTAAGAGTGTAGCCAAGCACGCCTATACGTGGAGTCTGAGCGAAAAGTACCGAACTACTGTAACAGCACTCACGGAGTTGAAAATTGATTTCCGCTGGCTGCTGTGGCTAGATTCCTGTGGCACGCATTGCTACTTATTCGCCCAGAAAAAAACACATTGTGTAATCAACGGAAGCTTATAAATGAAACCGATAGTATTTTATATTGTATTAGGAATCATATTCTCTTGTCCGAAAAATTATGCGCATAGCGAAGACTTCCCGGAAGGAAAGATCTACTCGTATAAAAAAGAGCATGGTGTGACGCGGGAGATGGAGATTCATTTTCCGCAAGGGCATGTGGCCACCAATGACTCAGTTCCTGGCATCATCATGTTTCATGGTGGGGGATGGGGTGGTGGAAAGAGAGAGCAATTCCGTTATCTTTGCCATTATTTTGCAAGCCGGGGTCTCGTGGCGGCAAGTGTATCGTATCGGCTGGCAACGAAGGCAGATGTAGGTGACGGATCTCGAAAACGTGTCTGTATAACAGATGCCAAGAGTGCGATTCGATGGTACAAACAACATGCTGATGAACTGGGCATTGACCCGAAACGAATTATTGCTGGAGGAGGATCAGCTGGCGGACATATCTGCCTACTTGCGACGACAAACCCTGAATTAAATGACCCAAATGACATCAGGACACATGACACATCAGTCGCAGCGTATCTCTTGTTTAACCCTGCTCTCGGCATGGCAGACGCCAAAGATGATGAAGTCGACTTTCTGCAGCATCTCAATCATGACTTTCCGCCGGCTATCGTATTTTTTGGAAGTAATGACGACAAATGGTTGAAGGGCTGGAATTCTGCTTACACGAGGATGCAATCACTTCATATTCAGTCTGTTGAGTTTTGGATTGCAGAGGGTCAGGAGCACTCCTTCTTTAACAAGCAGCCCTGGCAAGACATGACAATACGCGCGTCAGATGAATTCTTAAAGTCGCTCGGCCTTATTCATGGCGAACCGACATTAGCACTCCCGCAGACAGGGGAGAAGTTGACCAAAAATCTATGATGGGGAATCTATTACAAAAGGCTGTGCACCATAAACGAAAGCATCAACCGTAAGGCGTTGTCCTTAAATGATTTCAAAAGTGTCTGTTGGAGCTTTTAAAAAAATCTTGAACTGTGGAAAAAAGTGATCAGAGTGAAAAATGTATCACAAGGCAATTACGTGCGATAACTTTTTAAACAAAGGTGCAGGTTGGGAAAACAGCAGGGTAAGAGCAGGTATCATCGAACTTATAGCATGTGTTGGCATGTACCATCGAATTAATATCACTGAGACAACGCGTTCAAAGCCCGAATAATAGCAAGGCACTACTTTTTCATTGCCTTTGAATGCTTTGAAATCGAGCAGCATTCGAAGTCTTTCGTAACACTCAACCACTCTCCGAGTTGAGTGATGCATTAAAACTGGAGGAGACTCATGGCACAAGGAGTGGAATCCATAGTGATCCGTCCACTTCCGGTGTCTTGCCTGATGCTGGCATTGTTGTTGAAATCGCATTGTGAAGCACCTCAGAAAGCTCAGCAACTGTTGATGTGTGCTCTTTAAATTCAGCAAGGTTTGTAATTTCCTCTGGATCAGAATCATGATCGTAGAGTTCGCGACCCTGCCTGCCTTTATCCCACTCTGTAAATCGCCAACGAGGTGTACGAAGTGAGTATCCGAAAAATGACTCTCCCTTTCCCTTGCGTCGCATAACCTGAGTGAGCGCCCACCCACGACCCTTCTCGTTAGGATCAGATAGCATCGGCACAAGACTTTGACCCTGTATATTCTCCGGAGTTTGAATATCACAAAGCGCTGCGAGTGTTGGGAAAAGATCAACTTGAGAAACCGGAGCATTTGAAACGATGCCTGACTGGGCAACATTTGGGGCAACAATAAGAAGTGGCACTCTCGCACTCTCTTCAAAAAGGCTTTGCTTCTGCCACAAACCATGCTCACCCGTGTGATACCCATGGTCGCTTGTAAACACAATAATCGTGTTCTCAGCCAAGCCATTCACATCAAGCGCATCCACAACATGGCCGACCTGCGCATCCATGAAACTGATGCTGGCGTAATACGCCTGCAGTGCCTCACGCCGTAACGCGTCAGTAAGTTTGTCCTGCTCTTTTTTATAACTACCAAGTGCTGCAGCAGGTAGATCCTCCTGATCCTGTTTTATATTTGGCACAATTCGCATTGCTGATTCGGGATACCAGCCAAAATATGGGTCTTTCGGAGCAACGTATGGCGTATGTGGCCGAAAGAAGCCGACCGCTAGAAAAAAAGGTCGGCTCCGATCTCGGGCACACCGCTCGAGTACCCATTGAGCATCTGCCGCAAGAAGGCCATCTGTATGTTCAGCATCTGGTCGTGGTGATGCATACCACGAAAGTGTCCCACCAAATTGCCCGGGTCGAAGAGAAAAAATATCAGATTCTTCCTCAAGACGATCCACGCCAGCCGGGTTCATTTCAACTTCCCACGACGCGGGGTCATCATGGCCGTCAGTCCCAACTGACTTTGGAACATGATAATGAAAAAGTTTTCCAATCCGGGTTACGAAATATCCCGCCTGACGAAAGGCCTGAGGCATGCTGACCTGGTGCGGAATGGCTTGTCTGAAAATTTGTGCATTGGCATAAATGCCAGATGAATTGGGATACAGTCCTGTCAAAAATGAATTACGACTGGGGCCACACAATGGAAACGTGCAATAGGCTTTTTCAAATCGAACGCCCCGGGCAGCTAGCCGATCAATATTTGGTGTCCTTGCTAGAGGATCTCCGTAACATCCAAGAAGTGTATTAAGATCATCCGAAACAATGAAAAGAACGTTCGGTCGCTCTCGTATGTCTTTGGCATAACAATGACTGATCCCACAGAAGAGGAAAGTCATAACAAGTAAGGAAGTGAAGCGGTTCACACTCATGAGAAACTCCTAAAGACTCATACTTCTTTTTAAGAGGGTGCTGTCCCACTAGAAATAAGCTGAATGAAAAAGTACTTCAGCTTTACTGGTCAGCAGGAACAATTATTTCAATTGCATTCGTTTGATGATCCAAAACAGTTACTACAATATCACTTGAGTGATAGTCCGCATACCGACGGGGAACCGTATGCCCATGAGAATGGTCTTTCTTAGCTAAATCTTCTGTCAAAACAATTTGGACTATAACCACATCGTACGTTCCAGCTGGCAGACCAATTGTGCCAATTAGATTTGCTGGCTGAAAAAAACCCTCGCTGGTAATTCGGCTTGTAAAGCAACTTCCATCGAGGACATTCCGAAACTCAATAGCTCCAGATGTGAGAGGAGATCCATCATCAAAACGCACATGACCAGTAGCCACTCCGCTATATTTCGTGCACCCGGTGACAGCTAGAAAAAGGGCGATGAGCATTGACAATGTGCTCCTTCGCGTGATGGTTTTCATCATGGCACCATTTTCACAATCTGTGCATCATGTCGATTTGCCAATGACCCAAGTATCTTTGTATCGGTTCTTGTCGTGAGAAAACGAACACCACCATCAACCATCGCAAAATGAACTCCACCGGGGTGCCAGCTTCCAAAAGAAAACATATCTGCCATGACATCCTCTGCACCAGTAGCTAAACGTAGCCCTGGACCTGCAAGACGGCATGACGCAGGAAGATGATCACCGTCATACGCTGGTGAATCAAAAGGAAACTGTTTGATGTATTTAATTGGTACGTATTTTTCTCCTAGAAGAAATGTATTGGATGTTCCATCACTCACGGACGCGATCCGAATACGATCTACCGGCGCAACTGCCCGCCCGTTTTTACAGTCTGGCCGAGAACTTATGATGACACCCGTTCCATTTCCACCATAATAGAAATCAGTAGGGTCACCAGTTGTGCCTGGCGTAAGATCACCATGATTTCCGGCATAGTCACAGAGTGCGCCACTCACAATTAACGGAGGTCGTGGGGGGATCGGACATCCACAGGGTGCCCAACCACCACCTTGCGCTAAATTGCGAATACCAACAGAACCTTCTCCACCGCGACGCGTCGGACATAGAAAAACATTTGGGACCGTAATACGAATTTCTTCATCAGCTTCATACCATGGATCTGCAAAATCCCATTTTTCCCCGTTTGCAGTTTGCTCAATAAACGGCATGATCCGCGCTAACCATGTTGGTGTTTCCAAACCACACTTATTCGACGAATCTGTATCGGGCCGCGACTGATAACGGGCTGGGGGAAAGGAACCAAAGGCCTCATGATAAAGCTCTACAGATAAAGCCAACTGGCGAACATTATTTGAGCAATAAGTCCTTCGTCCAGCTTCTCGCACAGATTGAATGCCAGGAAGCAGTAGTGCAACAAGAACACCAATAATTCCAATAACTACCAGCAGTTCGATTAGGGAAAAACCCTGCCGCGTAGTTAATATTTTCATCACACCAATACTTCCAAGAATTCTCAAACAAAGATTATTGAGTATTCATTTTCGATGATCTATTTCACACAAAGACAAATTCATTATTATATTCTCGTCGTCTCGTGAGATTTGCTTGACTCGGACCGTTGCGCAGTTTTAAAGTTTAGATACTTAAAACTAATGCACTTTTTATGTTGAGGCAAGAAATTTGTGTTTCTTTAGTGGACTTCCACAATAAATAAGACCGTTGCCATGAAACATATCCTTTGTTTGCTGACTACTCTGGCTTGCAGTTTCTCTGTACTTGCACAAAATCCGGGAGAGTCTCTTCAACAGAGAGAGACCTCTGATTTCCTTCCAAGGACTCGTACTGTACTTGCCTCAAATGATGCGACAGGTACTCAGAGTCAAACAGGCCAGAAAAAACCAACCAAAAATCTCGCCCGAGCAGCAGAAGCCCCAAAAAATGGCGATCGACATGTTTATAAAACTGTTGGTGGGATTGATCTACCACTTTATGTATTTCAACCCAATCAAACACAGGCACATGAAAAAAGACCCGCGATTGTTTTTTTCTTTGGTGGTGGTTGGTCTTCAGGTAACCCAAGCCAATTTGAAAAACAATGTGAACACTTCGCGAGCAGAGGCATGGTTGCCGTGACAGTAGAGTATCGAGTGTCTTCTCGACATTCCGTAAAGATTGATAACTGTATTGAAGATGCCAAGTCTGCGATGCGATGGGTACGGGGCCATGCAAAAGATTTACATATTGACCCTGATCGAATTGCAGCTGCTGGCGGTTCTGCTGGTGGACATCTCGCAGCGTGCACTGCCGTTATCGACACATTCAATGATGCGCTGGATAACAAAGCGATCAGTGCGAAGCCAAATGCCATCGTCTTATTTAATCCAGCACTCGCTATCGCATGGGATGAACGCATGCCGAAAGAAGTGCGTGAAATCGCACAGCAGAAGATGAGTGGCCGTTCCCATGCACCAATCAAAGATGTATCACCACTCACCTATGCAGCAACAAAACAGCCACCCTGCATCATGTTTTTTGGAACGGATGACCGACTCCTTGAAGGAGCTCGGCTCTATCAAATAGATTCACAAAAATCCAATAACATCTGTAAGATCATTACCTACGAAGGGCAGGGGCACGGATTTTTTAATAGGGGTGAATACTACGATCTCACTCTTGCTGCAGCTGACACATTTTTCATTGACTGTGGCTGGCTCTTTAAACCGTAGTCGCAATAGAAATCTGATACTCAATCATGTGAAGCATCTCATGATCTCTACCTCATGAGATTTGGCATACACTAGGCAGAAAATTACGTATCTAAAAGTAAGCAAATGTCTTGTTCTATAGCGGAAAACCAAGACAAACGGATGCCGGTTTCCAGAATTTCATAAGAATGATGATACTGTCTTCAGTCGATGAGTGTTACCAGTAGGTGCACTTGGTGTGACTTGTTTTTTAATTGGTAGCAATCCAATATTTCTGAGGAATATCGTGAAAACACTTGTGCTCAGTGCTGCGACCACACTCTTGATAACATGCTCGTTATCTGCGAGTGAAACAACCATGCCGAATGTCATTGTGATCTACACCGATGACCAGGGATTTGGTGATGCAACCTGTCTCAATGAAGACTCAAAATTTGCTACTCCAAATATTGACCGACTGGCGCATGAAGGGGTTCTGTTTAGCGATGGCCATTGCTCAGACACCGTCTGCACACCGTCACGATATGGTCTCTTAACTGGACGCTATAGCTGGCGCACGGAATTGAAACGGGGGGTTTTTCAGGCGGAGCGGAAGTGCTTAATCCCTGATGAACGCATTACCATAGCAAGTTTTCTTCGAGGCAATGGGTACCAGACTGCCATGGTCGGGAAATGGCATCTTGGCATGGATTTTCCTGGTACGAGAACAACACGTGATTGGAGCCAGCCTGTTCTTGATATGCCTCTTGATAAAGGGTTTGACTATTTTTGGGGAATCCCAGCGTCAATGAATTATGGCGTGCTTGCCTGGTTCGAGGGGCGGTTTGCCAACGTTCCACCAACTCAATACACATCAAAAAAACCAAACAAAGTTGCTCTCGATGATTATCGAATCATGCCACCGTATGACCGGTCAGCATCTGTCAAAGACGCCAGTCCGTCCGGTAATTTTTCAGGCAATCTTGAGGTCGCTCCTGACTTTATTGACATCTCATGCCTTGACCGTTTCACGACACAGTCAATTGAGTGGATGAAGCAACGGAACACCGATAAGCCATTCTTTCTCTATCTTCCTTATACATCTCCGCATAAGCCAGTCATTCCCATGGATCGCTTTCGAGGGCAGGGAGAAGCCGGTGCCTATGGCGAATTCGTGATCGAAACAGACTGGCACGTCGGGCGGATTCTAGATTTCCTTGAAAAGGAAGGACTTGATGAAAATACGTTCATTCTATTTACCAGCGACAATGGTCCCGAAACAACTTGGAAAAAACGAAAAGAACAATTCAATCATGCCAGCAACGGACCCTACCGAGAAGGGAAACGATCGATTTACGAGGGAGGTCATCGAGTTCCTTTTATTGTTCGGTGGCCAGCTGGCATTGTAAGGCCCGGCCGTACCTATTCATCACCAGTTTGCCAAACTGACTTACTCGCAACGCTCGCTGAAATAGTTGGCGACTCTCTTCCAAACGATGCAGGAGAAGATAGCCAGAGTTTTCTCCCTGCCCTCACTACGGCTACTGCTGTGAATCGTGTACCGATGATTCACCACAGTAGTGGTGGTGCATTTGCAATTCGTGACAAGCAATGGAAGCTTGTAATGGGTTCCAAGAAAAAAAGACTGCAGGAACTCTATGACCTGTCGAATGATCCCGGTGAAACACGCAATCTGTTTGAAACACAGAGTGAACGTGCCGAAACACTGAAGCAGAAACTAACTCATATCATCCGTTCCGGCCGTAGTACCCAAGGGAACCCAGTGCCGAATGACACACCGTATTGGGATGATCTCTTTTGGATGACAAAGACCGAGTATCAGCAACCAGATCAAGCAGTGCAAAGCATTGAAACAAATACAAAAATTCATCGTCTTGTTAGCACACGTCGGTCAGTCTTTGATGCTTTCACATACATCAATCGCTTACCAGAAGTGCCTTACGAAGATGAATCCTCAGAGGACTTTTCAGGCCGAATATTTGGTCGCCTGGCGAACCAGGAAGGCCGAATTCTACTAAAATCTCCCCCCGGCATGAGCAGTTTGGCTTACGAAGGATTCAAAACATTCATTCAATATGAAGGGGATCAACGTGTCGGCAATTGTGCGGCCTGTCACACCCTTCCAGACTTTACTGATGGCAGATCACATAGCGTCCAACCTGGCATGGCAAAGGCCTCAACAACCTCGCTACGAAACTTAAACAGATCTTCACAGGCACTGCGGGAAATAATCGATCAGAAAATTGAATACGCGAAAATCAAACAAAAGGGAGGTGCTCCAAAAATCAGCGATGCCTACTCTCAGATACGATTACATCAAGACGATGTCTCTGGGCTCGTTGCTTTTCTCAAGATTCTACGAGATGTTCCGGAACAAACGTTTCGGCAACTTATTCTTGATTCAGAAGTATTTGATCCTTCTGGCACGCCTGAATAAAGATCGGCTGCAACTCAATGTAACATTGTTCGCATGAGCAATTGGTCGAGACATTCGTAACGCATGAATCATTTGTCATTTCCCCATACCAAAAAGAATCAACACGACTCGATGACACACCTCACGTACTTTTCGAGTCTTTTCATGGAGTAGTCTTTGGGAACATGCAGAAAACCACACCGTGCATCATTTTGAAGGCACCATGCCGTGCTTACCCACATCGAGTAATTGCAGACATAGTCACCAGCATCGTACGCAACGGTTGTTTCAGATGTCTGAGGAAGTGAGAGCGTTAAAAACCGATTCGCTGTAAAACAACCACGTTTGTGTGCTCGCCGCTCAATACGTAGTTTTCTTGCACGCGGATGCTGACCTAAACCAAAAATGACATCTGGCCGTACCGTTTCGAATGTATTTTCAAACATGCGACGACTAAAGCGGACCTTAAACACTTCTTTGAAGACATTCCGCGGCAGTTTCATATTTCGAAGGATTACTTCGGTAATATTCGAGGTGTACTGCTGATATGGACCAAAACCATAAACAAGAATGCGCTGCATGGAAGGAACTACCGGAAGGACTCGGATGACATTATGAAAACTAAAAAAACAACACACCGTTGTTCAAATTATTTATATCTCAAACAGAATTACTGCAGCGGTATTGCACGCGTTTGAATGACCATTTCTGAAAGTGGAACAGGCTGATTCACCGACCAGAAAACACCATTGATTATCACTCGCACAGAGTTTTGATTCATAAAGTCTTTTTCATGTCCGAGCGACGTAGTAAAAACACGACTGCCGTATGAATTTTTCCATGTCCAGGCAATTGGTGCTGACATGGTTTCTTCTAATTCATGTACTCCAAATTGATTTGTCACTGTGCCTATACGTTTCGAGCGCCCGGTTCCAAGCAGTAAAGGCTTAATTCCCGGCTGTGCATCAATAAGATAGAGCGTGCCTGATGACTCCCAGCCTGCTGTATCCACTCCCGTCAGAATTGGATGATCTTGCACCTTAGGTGCGAGCTTCACTTGGGTCTTTCCAGTGAGATGAATCAGATATGGAGACCCCAAAACCTTTTGACCAAAATCATTATTGAGTGCATGATGCGGACGATCAGGTGGATAATTAAATGCGTGTGTACTTGTGCGGAGACCAACAACAGCCTTTCCTGATTCAATAAATTTTGTGATGTGGGACAGTTGGCTATCTTCCAGCTGGAGAAAACGAACAAAGAATATTCCCACGTCGGCTTCTTTGAGTACTTCAAGTCCAGGCAGCCCACGTTTATCTTTCTCCGGATCCCATGCCGGATTAACAACCGTTGTGCGAAACCCCAGCCGCTCAAGTTCGGTGGCGAGAAACGGCATCGTTAAGTGCGGCGAATAGTGATGCGTGCCGACAACAAGCACTGCGTGTGGTGGCTGGGCCGCCTCTACAAAACCATAGCAATAGACAACTCCAAACACCACCAAGCCACAGAAGAATTTACTCATGCGGTTCTTCACTTTCTGTCAACGAAGTGGGGCAGAGTCAGTTCGTTCATGGAATGGGGCTCTTATCGCTTCGGTAAGACAACTCGCGTATACGGGCTCGAGAGATATGTTTCGTAGGTACGCCCATTATGCTTCACTCTGCTGAGATAGTTACTAAAGAAATCAATCTGCTCCGCGTTGGCATCAAGCTCAATTTCAGCAACCCAGACACCTCGTCGATCATCGTAGTGCATCTCTGCAAAATTATCATCCGGAATGGGCTCACTAAGATAGTGTGGACTTCCATCAGGTGCTCGATCGAACATCCACCAGATGCTGCCGCCTTCTGGTTCATACCCGTCTGGAAACTCCACAATCACTTCAATCGCATTATCAACCAATGCATGTTCAACTTTTGGGGGTACGAGCAATCTGCCACTGATCTCTTCTGGAAAGAAATGTGTCAGCAGAAATGCTGACTTATTCGACTGACCTCGCTCCAATCGAGGATGTCCTCTTTTCCCATGGCCTGTGTTAGCTCCTAAATACACCGGAATATCCGGGTGCTCTGCACCACCCCACGCCATGTCGTACGCTACACAATCATGCGTTCCTGGATGAAAGAGCATCGCAACGCCACGACGTCGAAGGTGCTTGAGGTTTCGAGAGATAAATACTTCGTCTGATATTTCACGAGTAAAGGTCTGAAGGTCTTCCCATGTATGGCCCTGTTCCAAAACTTCTCTATTAAACGTTGGTCCATAATGCCCCCCAGAAAAAGGCCCTCGCCTTCCTTCCTGTGAATCAAGTTCCTTCCATGCAGCACGATCACATAGCCGCAAAGGTGAATCCCAGATTGGTGAAACTGTGGCATGCACGGCTGTCATGCGATCATCATGCAATATCGCCATTGAGGGTGATGCACCATTTTTCGATCCACCAGTTACAGCAACTTTGCCTTTTTCAAAATGAGCTGACTCGGCATATGCTGCAGTAATCGCCCGCATCAATGTTGCTGGCCAAGCCCAGTATTGAATTTTTACATGTGGATTCAGCGTTCTCGAGAAACGTTCCTCAGCTGCTCTCGCGAGATCTCGTTCGCCGTAACTGCCGGGCTCCTGAACAACGGTAAACACAAGCCCGACACCTCCATTCAGAAGTTCTCGAAAGACTCCATTGGGGCGAAAGTCTTCCTCCAGACGAGCAGGCGTACTGCCACCAGTCAGATGAAAGCCTTTGGCTTTTTGGCTGGCTGGGACAACCATCCGTACGGGGAGACGAAATTCTTGGCCAGGCCACAACTCACCGACATTGATCGTAACTAACTTTTGTCGTGTCATAATCTCGCCTTCAACAGGATGCCAGTCTTGAAGAACCTCGACATCTAATGTCGAGGGGTCACATATGGCATCCATATCGAAAATTTCAGCAACCAGCACGCCAGAAAGTATGGTCAACATTCCAATACTGACTAAGCATCGAGCGATACGACGTACTATGGGAGCACCCCACTGGAGTGAGACTGATGCAATCGTAACTATCATTGGAATAGGCCTTTGATTGTGTGACTTCTAACCATTTTTGAAAATATAAAACAAACAAGTTCAGATAGCAGTGCATGCGCGTACTCGTTGTACTGTAGATGCGGCTCATGAACAACAAATTGTTCAGCCACAGGGCCTATAAACACTCTCCAGTCATTCTGGAAAAAGACCGATGAACCGTTTGTGCTTCGTGTGTTTCACTCAAGAGCAAATCACATAACTGACGACAATCAGAGTCAGCATGGACTGCTGGGGCTATTAAATATTTTCGAGCATGCCTGTGGCATCACCGTGCATGTTGTCCTGGACACCAAAACGATCCAGCATGCTTGCATAGAGATTCATCAGTGGTGTTTTGCTCGGATACTGCACATGCCTACCAGGATTTAATCTGCCATCTCCACCACCAGCAAGGAGGATTGGAAGCCGGTTGTGATCATGTCGGTTGCCATCACCAATACAGCCTCCGTAAACAAGCATGGTTCGATCAAGGATTGATTTATCACCTTCTTGGATCGACTTCAGCCGCTTGAGGAGATACGCCAACTGCTCAGTGTGAAAGCGGTTAATTTTCTTAATCTTTTCCTGCTTTTCAGGATCATTTCGATGATGTGAGAGTGAATGGTGGCCTTCGGGTACTCCAATAAAATCGTAACTACGATTACTTCCTTCATTCGCAAAGACCAGTGTTGAAATCCGAGTGGCATCGACCTGAAACGCCATAACAAGAAGATCTGCAAGTAACCGTAGATGATCCCGATAGCTGTCAGGAATACCATCCGGTTTTGTCATTTTTTTTGTACTGGTTGATTCATTCTGCGATGTTCTTTGGACCCGCTGCTCGAGCTCCCGAACACTTGTGAGATATTCATCAAGCTTTCGCTTATCTGCCTGTCCAACGACCTGTTGCAACCGTTTCGCATCATCGAGTGCAAAATCCAGAATACTCCGACTAAACTTCAGCCGATTTGCCCGCATCTGTTTTGATTCACCAGCACGTGTTCCTTCAAACAATCGCTCGAAAATAAGCCGCGGATCCTTTTCTTTTGGAACGGGCTGATTCTCACTCTTCCAAGAGATTGTTGAGGAGTAGGCGCAACTATATCCAGAATCACAACTCCCACTTGTTTTGCCACCTTCAGCACCTATCTCGAGTGACGCAAATCGTGTCCGCCTCCCTGCGGCTGCAGCAGCAATCTGATCGACTGATACGCCGGCTTTTATATCAACACCATTTGTCTTACGCGCCTGCGCACCCGTTAAAAAAGTTGCCATGGCTCTGGCATGATCACCACCTCCGTCACCATTCGCATTCGCATGGTGTTGGGCAAGACCACTGAGAATACTGAAGTCGTTTTGTAATTCGCGAAGTGGTTCAAGGGTTGGGGGTAGTTTGTAACCACTACCCTCTTCCTGTGGCGTCCAATTTGTCATATGGATGCCGTTGGGTGCATACACAAATGCCATCCGCAGTGGTTCTTTTTTTCGACCATACCCTGCTGCAGCCTGAACAGATACTGGAGCCATCGCCTCGAGAAGTGGTAGTGCAATACTGACCCCAGCGCCTCGCAAGACGGTTCTTCTTGAAAGTTGGTTTCTCATTGGTTCTCTCCAGATTCGCGCTGTCGAAATGCAGGGCTTTTTACAATTTCTTCAACCATAACAGCAAAACGATCGTCATCACGTTTCAGTCGATTCACAATTCGTTCCACTGCACATGCATCGTAGTATTCTAACCCCCTGCCGAGGGCAAAAGTCAGCATTTTCTCTGAGATACATCGACGAAAATCATCCTGCCGCTCGAGCAAAAGACGGCGTAACTCGTGCGGGCCATCAAATGTTTGTCCAGTCGGAAGTTCTCCAGTCGCATCAATTTCGACAGTTCCATCACGATCTCGCCACGCTCCGATCGCATCGTAATTTTCAAGTCCAAAGCCAAGTGGATCCATCATTTTATGACATGAAGCACAGGCCGGATCTGCACGATGTTTTTCCATTTGCTCCCGCAATGATCCGGTGAGCTGTGCTGAATCTCCTTCGGCAAGCTGTGGGACATTTGGTGGTGGCTCTGGAGGTGGGGCATCAAACAGATTTTCAAGAATCCATTTTCCTCGCTTCACTGGACTTGTCCGGGTCGGGTCCGATGTGACTGTCAGGATGCTGGCCTGCCCAAGCAGACCACCTCGTCGACCGCCCTCAAGAGAGACTCGTTTGAACTCGGGGCCAGATACACCTGATAGCCCATAGTGCTTGGCAAGGCGATCGTTCACGTACGTGTAATCAGCATCAAGAAAATCAAGGATACTTCTGTTGTCTGACACAACCGTACGAAAGAAGAGTTCGGTCTCTCGAAGCATTGCCTCCCTGAGTTGATTATCAAACGTTGGAAATTTCTTCTGGCTAGGGCTTACTTCTTCAAGCCCTCGAAGCTGGAGCCATTGCCCCGCAAAGTTTTCAACAAGTGCCTCTATTCGATCATCCTTCAGCATTCGCCGTGCCTGCTGAACAAGCTGTTCTTCGGTATGCAGTTCACCCCGTGCAGCAGCACCAAACAATTCATCGTCCGGCATACTGCTCCACAGAAAATATGAAAGTCGTGTCGCCAATTCAAAATCATTCAATTCACGCACTGCACCCGGATCTGGATCCATTTCCATCCGAAAAAGAAATGATGGAGAAACAAGTATGGCTGCGACTGCCAGCTGTGTTGACCGTTCAACGGTCTCACCATTTCGACGGGCTAATGAAAATATTCTTCCAAGGCTTTCAACCTCTGTGACAGTTGCCCGCCGACGAAACGCACGCGATGCAAGAGGGTTCAGCAGTCTTTTGATGGCCTCTGTCTGTTTCGTGACGGTTGCTTCAGGGTCAATTGGAGGCTGGAAAAATCGTGTATGGAATTCAGGGAGTGATTCAGGCAATACGCCGAGCGGTCCAATCAATTCAATCGAATCAACGTTGAGATTTCTATCAAGCTTTTTTCCTTGTGGGCCTGACTTCAGATAGAAATCATTGAGAAACGCAACACCAAGCTGGTGCTCACCCTTTTTCAGTTCAAGAGATACTTCAAAGTCTGTCGGCTGATTCCGATCATTCCGCACAAGTTCTTTTCGTAATGGCTTTCCATCTAGTCCAACAAGCATGAAGCAGGCTTGATTTCCTGCCTGATCCCCCCACGCTCGCACCCGCAAGACATACTTGCCTGCATCTTCCAACGTAAAGTCTCGCGTAACCTGACCACGCGTGGGGAAACGCTTCCCTTCAAACTGTCGACGCGGCGCTGCCTCAACATCTGTACTCGCGATAATTGTTCTGACAATCTCATCAGCGGCATCGACATACCGCTCAAAGAGTACCGGTGAGACAGATAGAACATCACCGATATTATCGAATCCATATCCAACATCATCACTTGGAAACGTCTGTGCAAGTTGGAGATCAACTCCGAAGAGATCGCGAATCGTATTGTCGTACTCGTGCCTATTCAATCGCCTGATCGTTACTCGACCAGGCCGCTCAGGACCCACACAATCTACTTTCAGGGCATCATCAAGAATCCACTGTGCAATAAGCTCTCTTTCGTCGTCAGATGGCTGCTCTACATCATCAGGAGGCATTGCCCTACCCTGCACCTGACGAAGGATTTTTCTCCAGTTCTCTCGATCGATTGTACGAGCATGGCTCGCTGTATACGAATCAATGGCAATGCCCGACTCAGCATCATCACCAGCATGGCAGTCAACGCAATAACGTCCGAGAAGAACTTGCACTTCTTCAAACGGAACCGCATAGGCGCAACGTACAAAAAGGCTCACCAGTACTGTGGCTATCCCAACCCTATAAGGCAACAAATATATGAACCGTGATAATTTCAAAAGAATAGGTACCGTATTTACGCTCAATTTCTTAAGTACTTAGACCGAGTGGATAGAGCCAGATTCGGCCTTCTAGGCGAGCGAACAACTCGGTATTGAATCGGTCGCCGTGAATCAAGTTAATCCATGAACAGTAGCGAGTGGTGAACTCATTTACCTCTCACTCACCTAATTCGATTTTAGTCACCCCGGTTTTCGGGGGAAACCGCGTGAATAACGTCGTTTTACAAGCCAAACGTTCTATTTTCACAAATAAGGGGCTCTTGAATGCCTTCAAATAAAGGGCCTCTCTATATAGGTGCACAATGAGATGTCCACGATCGGTGAATGCAGACGGTATTGAGTAGTCGTTATTTGCAGTCAAAACTGAAGGAAGAGGATATTTCGGTGAAAGTGTTAGTTATCCCGGCGTGTACGCTGCTTGGACTTGCCAGCGTAAGCATTGCCCACAATCCATTGACTCCAATAGAAGAGTACCACGTACAGGAGTACTTGTCGGAACTTGAAGAGTCCATCACACCGAAATTTGTAAAAGACATACTTGAATCCGTAGAAATGTGAACTGCCTCGATGGGTGACCATGAAAATAAAAAAGACCGTGTCATGCATGCAGCTTTCGGATGTCGTACCGAATTACTGACCTACGCACGTTCACTTCTTGGGAACTTTGCAGCAGCAGAGGATGCGGTGCAGGAAGCAATGATTGTTGTCATGAATAAATATGATCAGTTCCAGGAAGGTACGTCTATCTTGGCGTGGTGTCGCTCGATCGTCCGGCTTGAGGTGCTACGTGCAAAACGTCGATATCAGCAAGATATGTCACTTGCACAACGACTCTTGGACGATGCAGTTGATGTAGCCTTTGATGAATTTCAGATCAATAGAAAACATGATGAGTCAACATCTCGGCGCGATGCCATACGGCATTGCCTCAAAAAAATTACTGATCGCGGCCGCGCTGTCTTGAAATCACGATTTACAGATGAACTTGGATATGAGCAAATTGGGGATCAGCTTGACATGACCGTTGAAGCGGTACGAAAGGCACTCTTTCGGACGAAGAAGCAACTTCATTCATGTGTTGAAAGCAGATTAAGAGTTACCTCATGAATACCAATCAGACCAGAGATGAATTATTTGAGCGTCACTTGCAGGGTGAATTAAGTGATGATGAAAAAGAACACGTTGCCGAACTGCTCGATAGTAATGCTGCCGCGCGTCAGCAGTTCGTTGAACTTGCTCAATGGGACACCGAGCTTGGTGAAACAATACGCGATCATGCAGGGCCCGTAGACAATAACGACCTTCTGCCGTCAGGCAAAGGAACTAGAGAACGCGGAGGGGGAAACACGTTTTCGATTTCTCCATTCGCGACGTTCGCTACCGTGACCGTTTTACTCATCCTGTTTAGTAGCTTCCTGTACCTGCAGATACGAGTAGGTTTTGCTCCGGAAGAAAAAGTCGCTCTCTCACAAACAGCGAGCAGCCCAATTGCCACGATCACCGGGTTGAAGGGTTCACTACTCTGGACAGGGAATCAGGGTGAACTTGTGCTCGACATGCATGTTGGTAGAGAACTGACAGGAGGCACAATTGAGGGCCTGGCTCCGGACTCTTGGTTTGAGCTGCAGTTTCAAGACGGATCTATTGTGACCATCTCAGGCACGTCAATGCTCACCTTCGCAGATGTCGGGCAGAAGAAACTACGACTGAAACAAGGAGCATTTACTGCAGACGTTGTTCCACAGCCCGTTGGCAAGCCAATGATCATTCAAACGCCATCCACCGTGATTGAAGTTGTGGGAACACGATTTGAAGTGGAAGCATTACAGGCGTTCACAACGGTAAATGTCCGGGAGGGAAATGTTCGCCTGAAGCATTTAGTCGATGGAAATGCAGTCGATATTCCTGCTGACTATCGTGTGATTGCAGAAGCTGGTGGTGATCTCTCGCCAATGCCGCTACCAGCCGCAGAAAATTATTGGAAGAGTCAGCTGGATGTACAGGCTGGAGGGTTTGGAAAGTGGCTTCCGGCAACAAAAAAGAGACCAGCTGCTCAAAAGGCTCTTCCATTCATTCCAGTTAACAATCCAAACGCGAGCCTGTCGCTCTTATCAATTCCTGTTTCTGGTCGGAATGGGCCACCTGTTGTTCTCACTCCGCATGCCACGTTCCGTGTTCGTGGTCGACTGCATGATTCGGCACAAGTTCACTTTGGTATTGCTGTGTCATATGGCAATGGTGAATTTGCCGGAATGTTTCGTGGAGATTTATTGAAAAAACAACCTGTCTCTGAAATCACTGGACAAAAAGAGTTTGAGGTCATCTATCAACTCAGTGACTTTACCGTTGATCCATGTGTTCGTAAAAAACAAGACTCGTTGGCACGCACGCCTGATGGGCTCTATCTCGATCGGCTATGGGTATTTACAAATACGGGAAGCTCAAGTGGGCTCATGGTCCATGAAGTAGAATTAATTCCGGGGGAAATAAGATGAGCATCATCTAGAAATATCTATATCAACAGATGTTTACTCATGAAAAAAGGCACATATCCGAAATGAGATCTACCAACAATGATTCACGCATGACGCATCATCGTGGATTCACCCTCATTGAGCTCCTTGTTGTCATTGCCATTATTGGAGTTCTTATAGGCCTTCTTCTACCAGCAGTACAACAGGTACGTGAGTCTGCTCGAATGCTGTCATGCAAAAACAATTTAAAACAGATCGGTCTCGCGCTTCATAACTACCATGATGCAAATCGTGCATTCCCGCCGTTTTTTACCAGCACAGGAGGAAACGAAACACGAATCGCCGATCAAACCGGTAAGAGTGCAAATTGGTGCGTTCTAATTCTGCCCTACGTGGAACAAAGCGTAATCTACGATCAGTGGGACTTTGATCTCCCCCCACATCAAAATCCTCAGCGATCGGAACAGATTACTGCCTTTCTTTGCCCGTCTGATTCGATTTCGAGTGATGAACTATGTGCCTATGCGGGTGGCAACTGGGCTCGTGGAAATTATGGAATGAATGTTTCACCGTGTCACCATGGCATACAAGACAACCAGTCTGACGGTGGGTTTGGTGCAGTCAATTCTTCGATCCGTATCCGAGATTTTCGTGATGGCACATCGAACACGGTAGCGATCAATGAATTGCGAGCAGGCCTGAACAAAAATGATCTTCGGGGATGCTGGGCCATGCCGGGGTTAGGGAGCGGAACCGCAGCCTTGTACAACGATGCAAGCCGACCAAACAGCCGCCAGCCATACTCAGATGATATGGAAAACTGTGCTGTATCTGGATCACTTGGCACGCCACCCATGGGCTGCTACGACAGTCAGTCAACGGGACAGATGACGGCGCGAAGCCAACACCCAGGTGGAACACAGTTTTTGATGGCCGATGCCTCCACCAGATATGTGACAGAAAGTATCGATTTCAAAGGCGCTCAAAATAATTGTGGACCCGCAGAGCAACGAGGAATATGGCAAAAAATTCATACCCGAAATAGTGGTGAAGTTGTAGGAGAGTTTTAATGGCTCCCTTCCAAAGGTGTACTCTTCAACGCACGAGTGGACTCGTTTCACTCTGCTTCACAGTAAGTTTACTTGCGGGATGCTCTGAGCCCTCGCCAAGCCTCAGTTTTATTGCATCTTCATTAGCACCAGAGCAGCGTGAGACCGGTCAAGCATTTGAGAATTCAATTGGTCTCATTTTTGTTCCAATTCCATCTGGTGAGTTTCAGATGGGCACGTCTTCAGACACCAAAGTGAAGTGGTCAAACACGAAAGATGAATCTCCACTGCATCGAGTTCAGATTTCGACACCATTTTTCATGAGTGTCTCTGAGGTAACTCAAGAACACTACACCATGGTCATGGATGAAACGCCTTGGCTTGACGAACCTTTGACAAAAGAATCGGTAAACACTCCTGCTACGTATGTTTCTCACAAAAAAGCTACAGAGTTTTGTGAACGCTTGAGTGAAAAAGAAGACAGAATCTACCGGCTGCCAACCGAAGCTGAATGGGAATATGCATGCCGCAGCGGCACGGTAACAGCGTTTCACTTTGGAAACAAACCCTTCAAGCTTGATGACTATGGCTGGTATTTCAACAATGCCTATAAGGCCAAAGAGCAGTATCCGCATCCATGGGGTTTAAAAAAACCGAATCACTGGATGCTTTATGACATGCACGGCAACGCATGCGAGTGGTGCAGTGACAAGTACGACCTCTATCCCACCACCCTGATAAAGAAAGTCACCACCGACCCAAGGGGGCCTGAGAACGGACGCTTACACGTTTGGCGTGGTGGGGGATTTAGTAGCAACGCACAGGATGTTCGCTCGGCAACACGACACATTTCTGGAGGATCACACTTTAGGCCCGAGTATCTTGCCGGCTTTCGCGTTGTATGTGAAATGAAAGAACAAAACATCAAAAAGTAGTGAATGAGAAATAACATGAAATCCATCCTCACAATTTTACTTGCCCTTCTTCCGGTTAGTCCCGTTTTTGCCAATGGCAAACCACCAAATATCATCACTCTCCTCGTTGACGATCTCGGCTACCGCGACATTGGCTGTTACGGGGGTCCCGTCAAGACACCGGTACTCGATAGGTTGGCTGCCGAAGGCGTAAGGTTCACCGACTTCCACTCCGGGGCGCCGGTCTGCTCTCCTTCCCGTGCCACTTTTCTCACTGGCCGTAACCACATCCGCGCCGGAGTCTATTCCGTCCTCAGTGAACAGCGTCACAAAATGCATCTCCTTCGGAGTGAAACGACACTCGCCGAGGTCCTGAAAGGCGAAGGCTTCGGCACCGCTCACTTTGGCAAGTGGCATCTCGGCATGCCTGTTAACGGGCGCAGCAATCCCACCCCGTCCGATCATGGATTCGACTACTGGTTCGGCCTGGTCAATGGTGCTCATCCGAGTCACAAAGATCCCACCAACTTTCTGCGCAACGGTAAACCCGTTGGGCCCATGAAAGGTTACTCCTGCCAGCTCGTCGTCAACGAAGCCATTGACTGGATCAACAAACGTGAGACCGACGCACCATTTTTCATCAACATCTGGTTCAATGAACCTCACGCCGTCATTGCAGCCCCCGACGAGATCGTCTCCGAATATGGTTCGCTGAACGATCAGGCTGCCATCTACAACGGTACCATCGACAATACAGACCGTGCCATCGGGCGACTCATCAACAAGCTCAAAGAACTCGGCGAGCTCGATAACACGATCATTCACTACTCCTCCGATAACGGTAGCTACCGACAAGAGCGCAGCGGGGAACTGCGCGGCAAAAAGGGATCACATCATGAAGGCGGCCACCGAGTGCCGGGGATCTTCTACTGGAAAAGAAAGATCATCGGTGGTCGCGTTGAGAAAGAGCCTGCTGGAGCCGTTGACCTGCTTCCCACCATCTGTGGGCTTCTTGGCATTGAGAAACCTAAGAACGTCTTCCTCGACGGTTCAGACCTCACTCCTTTGCTCACCGGAGCAGGTGATTTTGAACGGCATCAACCCCTTTTTTGGATGAACGGCTCCACCATGTCGCTACGAATGGGTAGCCACACCCTTTTGGCACCGAGCACAGCCAGACTCCCTTTTGATACTGCAAAGGCGAACCGTTTGCTGGAGCAGACCAAGACTGCTCTTGGGGGCAACATTGAAAAAGAGCTGGGCGGTTTAGATCTTCGCTCCCGCATGTTCAACGGCCGATTCGCAGATCCCGAGGCGAACCGGCTACGCAATGAATTTCGGTCCTTGTTCTACTTTAACGAGGCTTTGATCCCACTCATGAAAAAGGGTCGTGTCGATCGCGTTCAACTTTACGATCTTGCAAGTGATATCAGCCAGGAGAAGGACATAGCATCGAAAAATCCTGAGCTCATCGCGCAAATGAAAAAGCAGGCCAACCTTATATTTAAAAGTGTGATGGCCGATGCACCTGACTGGTCTGCTCAAACTGGAACAGAAAACAAACAGGGAAAGGCGAAACAGACTCCTGAGAAAGGTCAGCGTGTTCAATCATCATCTCAAGACATTCTCAAGAAGATATCGCAACGCCCGATTCCTCGTGGCTACCGTGGCTCAAATCATCAATCCTACGTTGATGAACGAATGAAAAAATTGTCACCGAAGCAACGAACACGTTTAGGAGAACTTTGGAAAAAGGCCAAGACCGAACAGAATGAGGGTGTCAATAAAGGACAGCTCTTCGTCAAAATCTTGGATTACGTCCAGTCATCAGGAAAACAGCACAAAAGTGAAGATACGCTAACAAGAAATGACACGTTTGCAGACGGCAATTACCAATTCCCTCGCGAACAAAAAGCTTTTCTTGAGAAAACAAAATGCTACTGGCATCAGTGGCGAGGGCCAGAAGCCACTGGCATGAGTGCAACTGCTTTACCTCCTGTCACATGGAGTGAAGAAAACAACATCCGCTGGAAAGTACCCATTGAGGGACAGGGTAACGCTTCTCCCATTGTGTGGGATGACAAGATATTTGTTCTGACAGCCGTGGATACCAAAGTTGTTGATCCAAGCCTGCCACCTCCAGAAGAACAGCCTGAGCGGGTTTTCGGCATTACATTCCCGAATACTGTTTTTCGGTTTGAAGTTCTTTGTTTGAACCGGTTCACTGGAAAAAAACTCTGGCAACAGACTGCAACTGAAAAAGTTCCCCATGAAGGCACTCATCACCATGCCGACTTTGCCTGTGCATCACCGGTGACTGATGGAGAGCGACTGTACTGCTGGTTTGGCTCTACAGGAATGTACTGCTACAGCCTTGATGGAACATTGCTCTGGAAACGGGACCTTGGAGAAGTTCGCGTCGGAGCCAGCCTCGGTGAAGGATGCTCTCCCGTCCTTCATCATGGACGAATTATTATCGTCCGTGATCATTCTGGCCAATCATCGATAGAGGTCCTTGAAGCTGCAACCGGTCAAACCGTCTGGAAACGTACCCGCGATGAGAAAAACGCATGGGCAACACCTAAAATCTTTACAGAAGATGGTGAACGAACGCAGGTTATCACAGCAGCTTCAAATTTCATTCGCAGCTACGACCTTGATACCGGAGAGGTCATTTGGCAATGCAGTGGATTGACCGGCAACGTTACGCCTTCACCAGTCATCTATAACGACATGGTCATCTGCATGAGCGGCTATGAGGGCCACTCTGTTATGGCTTTAAAACTCGATTCGAAGGGTGATGTTTCTGGAAGTTCTGCAGTTGTTTGGTCAGGCGACAAAGGAACTCCATACATTCCATCTCCACTCTTATTTGATGACCAGTTGTATTTCACTCAATCCAACAAGGGAATTCTTACTTCTTTGAATGTCACCACTGGTGAAGCAATCATCGAACGAACACGCCTGCCTGATATTCAAAATATCTATGCGTCTCCTGTTGGTGCCAACGGCCATGTTTATTTTGCCGGCCGAACTGGTGCTATCGTCGTACTCAAACACACAAATGAATTGAATGTTGTTGCTACGAACAAGCTTGATGATGAATTTAATGCCTCGCCTGTACCAGTAGACGACTGTCTTTATTTGCGGGGCCGGCAGTATCTGTACTGCATTGGTGAAAACAAAAATAACTAAGTGAACTATCTGATTGTGAGAGGTTACTATGAAAACCAAACAAGTTTTTTGCCTTGGTGGGAAAGACGCCATGAAAAAAAGTGTGGTTCTATTTTGCTCTAGTCTTACAGTAATACTCACTTGCGCTTTCAGCCAAGCCGCAACGATTCAAGGAACTGTCGTCAATGAAAAGAACATGCCCGTTGAAGGCGTCATGGTTTCAGCAATTGACGCTGAGCATCGAAAATGGACATCTGTATTCACCAAACCAGATGGCTCTTTTACTATCGATGGGCTCAGAGACTGTACGCATCAGCTCCGTACTCGCCTCATGGGGCTCGCAGATACCTGGCTGAGCAGCGTGTCTGCGAACACAGATAATCTTCACATCCAGACACGACCAGCTGTTGGTGAAGAGCTCGAATTACAGCGACCTGCAAACAGTGCCTTCAGCATGTTGGATTTTGAGGATTCACATGCCAAGCTCAATTTCAAAATGATGTGTTCCTACTGCCATCAAGTTGGAACCGTGGGTTTTCGAACTCCAGAAGAGCCTGTTGACTGGGAGACCATGCTGCGACGGATGGATGGATTCGGTGGGCTGTTTCCACATACAAAAGAAACCATCATTCCTCGACTGATGGAAACGTACAAAGGAGACGCCGTCAAACAATGGCCAACTTTTGTGCCACCACCAGCTCCAACAGGGCTTGCTGCTGCTGCCACAATAACAATGTGGGAAATGGATGAACTGCTCAAAGGATCTTTTCACGATCTGGAACTTGGCCGTGATGGAAGAGTCTATGCGGTCAACATTCAAAACGGAAAGTTGATTGCACTTGATACCGAATCGGATGAGCAAACAACGTACAAATATCCGAAAGGAGCCTACGGCCCTCATTCAATTGAAACAGCTAATGATGGAAGCCTGTGGACGACCATGTGTGCAAGTGGCAAGATGGTTCGCTTTGATTTCAATACTGAGCAATTTGAAACCTACAGCAGTGCAGAGGCACCAAAGACACGTGGGAATTACCCACATACATTACGAATTAACCCGAGTGATCCTGAAGGATTGATTTGGTACACCGATGCTGGCTCCAATTCATGTTTTTCGATTCATCCAACAACACACGTCGTCAAAGAATACAAACTCCTTAATGCTGGTCAGGCGACTGCCGCCGGTCGTGGCGAGTCACGAGGCATTACACCCTATGGCATCGATTTTTCTCCCGTCGATGGAATGATCTGGTATTCCAAACTCAATGGCAACCGGATTGGACGAATTGACCCGTCGGTCGATGATGGTGCGATCAAAGAGTGGAACCCACCTTTTCGTGGACCACGCCGGCTTCATGTAGCACCTGATGGCATGGTCTGGGTTCCTGGCTTTGGGTCGGGTGTTTTTGGAAAGTTTGATCCCACGACCGAACGCTGGACTGTCTACGAATTGCCTGATGCTGAAAACCAGATTCCGTATGCATTAAATATCGATAAGAACGGCATTGTCTGGGTCTGTGGTACTGGAAACGACACAATCAACAGGTTTGACCCCGTCACTGAAACACTTGTTGAGTTCCGTTTACCAACCCGCGTCTCATACACACGTGAAATTGAATTTGATGATGGCGGCAACGTCTGGACCAGTACATCTGGCCCAGCCCGTCATATGGAACGAGGCATTGGGGCTGTGATCTGTATTTCGTTACCTGACGCGCTGCCAACAAATGGTGGCACGCAGCTCATCGCAAAAACATACGACGGGAATCATGATGTGGGTAATCTTGCTGTGGTACCAAAACGCAGGCCTCCGAATCAGGGCCTGTTTCAAAAAATTGGTCAATCTCCATTACCAGCTACCTACCACGGAAACAATCATCAAGAATATGTTGATGCACGGATGACTGAACTCAGTTCGTCGCAACGACACCAGGTGAACCAGCTGTGGCAACAGTTCCGACGCCAGAATCCAAAGCGAAACCGTGATGGCCAAATGTTTATTCGTATTCTAGAACACGTTGGGAGTACCGAGCCGGATGCTATTCCAATAAGAAAGTTTGTAAAAAAATGGAAGCAGAATTATCGAGAGCTGATTACACAGGCAAATCATTTAGAGAATCGATCTCTCGACAATGGCCGGTACGTTTTCGAACAGGCTGCCTGTAGCCGATGCCATTCGATTGAAGGAAAGGGTGCAAAATACGGCCCGGACCTGACAGCAGTTTCAAAACGCTTTCAGGGCAGCAAGCTTCTGTTGCAGCTTGTGAATCCGTCTCAAGAGATTCATAAGGATTTTAAAACACAGATGATCCTTGTTGATGATGGTCGTCTTCTGACTGGCTTAGTGGTCAATGAAACACCGGACCATGTAGAGATCGTACAGAACCTGCTTCGACCGGAGAACATTGAGCGAATTCAAAAGTCAGCGATTGAGGAACGAAAGGTTGCTGACGTTTCCAGCATGCCGAGTGGATTGCTCGATACCTTTACGGCTAAAGATATCCTTGACCTTTTGGCATTTGTCGAGTCCTCAAAGGCTGTTCCAGCTACAAACCAATGAGACTATTTCGATATCTTCTCCGAAAGTATTTCGTCGCATGGGCGTATCTGCTTGCTACGAACATGCCGTGTGTACATGCGGAAAATGATTTTCATGCAGTTGAAAATCTGGTTCAGACAGCCTGCATCTCGTGTCATGATGCAGAGACAGAGACACATTTGAACTTAAACGCCCTCGATAAACCGGACGTGTCACCGGAAGCGTTCCAGCAATGGGTACTCATATTCGATCGTATTCAGCGTCGAGAAATGCCTCCACCAGATTCTTTCGTGCCAAGTGATGAAGCGAGGCATGCCGCATTATCGACACTTAAAAAAGAACTTTCACAAATAAATAAACAGGCACGAAAACAGAATGGAAGAGTGCCCTCAAGGCGGCTATCACGACGTGAGTACGAACATACGCTCCATGATCTTCTGGGCATAGGTGGTGAAATTGCAAAATATCTCCCACCAGAAGATGAGTCAGGAGCGTTTGATGTCGTGGCGACGAATCAGGAAATGTCCAGCGTCCACGTGAAAGGTTTTCTCAAAGCAGCCGAAGCCGCTCTTGATGAAGCAATTGAGTTGGGTCCAAAACCAAACATGAAACGTGAGCTTGATTATGCAAACTCGCGATATATGCAAATGTGGTTTGAACGACCTGTCCGCCGTGGCGGTGGCACAGTTTTTCGCGACAACGATGATCTCATCATGTTCCGTGGTGAAAACTACAACCTGCGATCGGATGCAAATGGCCTGCGATTTTCCACGCCCGGACGATATCGGATTACGGTGACCGGCTCCGCGTATCAGCCGCGCTCGTCGGTAACCATGAGCCTCAAGCGTCAGAATGATATTCAGGGCAGTAGTGAACTCTTTGCCGCATGGGATGTGACAGAGAAAATGCGAACTGTTTCAACGATTCACTATTTCCGGCCAGATGATTACTTTTATGTCAGTGCCGATGAACTTGAACCGGCACCTGATGGCAAAGTCATTTACAACTCTCAACCAGCAAGTGAGTTCAGAGGAGAGGGCGTTCGGGTTCGTGAGGTGCTTGTTGAAGGTCCGCTGGAAACTACGTGGCCTCCACGCCGAACACGATCCCTGTTCCCTGGCGTTGAATGGGAACCGACTGTAAACAAAAGATCGTACAGACCCGTTACAACAAAATCTCATTACCAACATATTCGTGACGCTGTGGCAGCGATTGCCCCCAGAGCCTTCCGGAGACCAGTCACTAAGAAAGAAATAACGGATCTGGCCAATCTCGCTATTCCGAGCCTCAAAGCCCAGCGTGGGTTTCTTGCCAGCGCTCGCATTCCATTAACAGCAATCCTTATTTCTCCACATACGCTTTTTCTGACGAACGATTTGCAGAAAAATAAATCGAAGCTAACCGACCATGCGCTTGCCTCTCGACTTTCATATTTTCTCTGGCGAAGTCCTCCTGACGAAGAGTTACTTCGATTAGCAAACGAGGGAAGGCTCTCTGAACCCAGCACGCTGTCTACTCAGGTCGATCGACTCTTGGCTGATAAAAAAAACCAACTCTTTATTCATGATTTTACCGATCAGTGGTTCGAACTCGATCAGATTGATGCAACAACACCCGATATAAAACTGTACCCTGAATATGATGATGTCTTACGTCGAGCAATGCTTGCTGAGACACGAGAGTTTTTCTCGTATCTGCTGAAAGAAAATCTGCCAATCCGTAACCTGATTGACTCCGACTTTACATTCCTGAACCGCCGTCTTGCTGAACACTATGACATCAAAGGCGTATTCGGTGAAACGATGAGGAAAGTCTCCTTGGACGCATCGAGTCCACGAGGCGGTATTCTTGGACATGCCTCAATTGCAAAAGTGACTGCAAATGGGAGTGTCACAACGCCCGTCAAACGTGGCAATTTTATCCTTACGCATGTGCTGGGTCTTCCACCGAATCCACCACCGCCAGACATTGCCACAATCGAACCAGATACACGAGGTACCACCACAATTCGTCAGATGCTTTTAAAGCATCAATCGGTTGAAACATGTGCTAGGTGTCATCAGCATATCGATCCACCAGGTTTTGCAATGGAAGGCTTCGATCCGGTTGGTACGTACCGGCAGCACTATCGCATTGGTAAAAATATGAAACAAAGTCTTCAACCTGGATTACGGGTAAAGCGAGTGGGTTACAACTTAGGGCCGCGTGTAAACACGTCTGGGGTCACAGTCGAGGGTGATGTTTTCCGAAACATTCGTGACTATCGAAACTTACTTTGTGAATCAACTAAACAAATTGCACGAAATACTCTCTCACAGTTGATCATTTTCGCGACGGGTGGTGACATTGAATTTTCTGATCGTGATGAAGTCGAACGCATTCTTTCGGCGACACAAAGCGACGGCTATCCTCTTCGAAGTCTTGTCCACCACGTTGTTACAAGTCCCCTGTTTAGGAATCAATGATGCAGACACCGCTCTCACGACGCACTGCACTAAAAGCTTCTGGAATTACAGTTGCCTTGCCTCTTCTTGAATCCATGAGCATAGCAGTCGACGGCACTCAGCATCCGCCACCCAAGCGAATGGTGTGTATCTGCAACACACTGGGCCTCCATGCACCGTCCTTATTTCCTACGACAACAGGTAGCAACTACGAAAGCACCGAATACCTAGACATTCTTCAACGTCATCGCAAGGAGTTCACGCTATTCGCAGGTCTGTCACATCCAGACCAGGTAGGGAAAGATCCTCACGACACCGAGATGACCTTTCTGACATCTGCAAGAAACCCCGGCCTCGGAGGTTTTCGAAACACGATTTCAATTGATCAGTTTGCTGCTGAGAAAATTGGAAATGTGACAAGATACCCATCTGTCTCACTGAGTAGTAACAGAAAGAAAAGTCAGTCTTTCACAAGAAACGGTGTGATGATTCCTGCTGATGATATGCCGTCTCAGGTGTATACAAAATTATTCTTGCGTGGAAGTCAAAAAGAAATCAGACAACAGAGGCAACGCCTCGCAGATGGCCATAGTATTCTCGATAGTGTGATTGAGCAGATACGATCAATAGAGCGCACAACACCCAGCACCGATAAACGTCAACTTGAACAATATTTTGACTCCATTCGGGTTGCTGAAACAGAATTAAATAATTCCGAAGTATGGCTCGATCGACCGAAACCCAGTGTTCAGACTGTAACTCCAGAAAATATTGCCGACCCATCTGATTTAGTTGGTCGTGTACGGTCGCTCCTCAACCTCATTCCACTTATTCTCCAGACAGATTCATCACGCGTGATATCAGTTGTTATTCAGAGTGACCATGGCACTCCAAATATTGACGGTGTGTCCGATGGCCATCACCCTCTTTCTCATCATGGACGAGACCCGGAGAGAATCGCCCAGCTCAAGATTATTGAAATGGAAATCCTTACGTGCTTGAGTGATTTCCTTGATGGTTTGAAACAGCCATCTGAAAATGGCTCGGATTTACTTGAACAGACCTCAGTTCTCTTTGGCAGCAACCTAGGAAATGCAAATGCTCACGACCCCAGAAACCTTCCGATCATTCTGGCCGGTGGGAAGCACAAGCATGGCCGGTTTATTCAGCACAACAAAAAAGACAATGTCCCACTGTGCAACCTGTTTGTATCCCTTCTTCAATCAATGGGCATTGAGGCAGATCGATTCGGATCAAGTACCGGGACAATCGATATGTAGGTTATCCTGAGTGGCGGGAGAAGATCGAACGGCTTCTTGTTCACACAAATACCAATTTATTGTTATTTGAACGCATGAAACAGTAACACGGTTTGTAGAAAACAACGTCAGTCCCTTCAGTGTCATTGATTTGTATTATGAAATTTCTCTTTTCATTCGTAAGCTTTATCTTGATTTGCAATTGTGCAGATT
>ERZ1048872.389-NODE-389-length-49338-cov-11.463933_pt1 | contig 49338 bp, 50 predicted proteins | sample MGYA00383100_ERZ1048872 | MGnify/ENA primary metagenome ERZ1048872 (study PRJEB29581, sample SAMEA5548370) | metagenome | biome: marine; feature: coastal; material: water | depth 50 m | study: Short-term variability in the microbial, nano- and picoplankton...
AAGCTGCCGGTGTTGTTAAAGAAATTAACCGTGGTGAAAAACGTGTTTTACAATCTGTTGTTATCGAAGTTGATGGCAATGATCAAGAAATATTTGCCAGTTATTCTGCCAGCGAATTAAGTTCAATATCACGTGAGAAAGTGGTAAATAACTTAGTTGAGTCAGGCTTATGGACTGCGTTAAGAACTCGCCCATTTAGCAAAGTGCCTGCTATAGATTCAACAACAACAGCTATATTTGTTAGCGCTATGGATACTAACCCTCTAGCGGTAAATCCACAAGTTGTTATTAATGAACAAGCGGAAGCATTTAAAAATGGTTTAACCATTTTATCTCGTTTAACTGACGGTGAAGTATTCGTTAGTAAAGCGCCTAATGCTAATATTCCTGTTGCTGGTGCAGTACAGGTAAATGAATTTGCCGGTAAACACCCTGCAGGTTTAGTGGGTACGCACATTCACTTCTTAAAACCAGCTAGCGCAGACAAGTTTGTTTGGCATGTAGGTTACCAAGATGTAATCGCTTTCGGTAAGCTATTCACCTCAGGTGAGCTTGATAGCACACGTGTTATCTCTCTTGCGGGTCCTGCGGCTAAAAACCCTCGCTTAGTTCGTACCGTATTGGGTGTTAACACTGAAGAGCTAACGGCAGGCGAAGCAACAGATGGTGAACTACGTGTAGTTTCTGGTTCATTATTAATGGGCTCAAAAGCAAACGCTGTGCATGGTTATTTAGGTCGTTATCACGTGCAAGTTGTGTTGATCCTTGAAGGTCGTGAAAAAGAGTTTGTTGGTTATATGTATCCAGGACCAAATAAATTCTCAGTAACCCGTGCTTATATGTCTCACTTCTTCCCGAAGAAGTTATTTAATATGACCACCACCACTAACGGTAGTGAACGTGCCATGGTGCCAATTGGTAACTTTGAGCGTGTTATGCCTTTAGATATTTTACCCACCATGTTATTACGCGATTTAGTTGCCGGTGATACCGACACAGCACAACAACTTGGTGCCTTAGAGCTAGACGAAGAAGATTTAGCGCTTTGTACATTTGTTTGCCCAGGCAAAACAGATTACGGCGTTCACCTTCGTGATTGCCTAACCACAATCGAGAAGGAAGGTTAGTCATGGGCGTGAAAAAATTTATAGAAGATATTGAACCGCATTTTGAAAAAGGCGGCAAACATGAGAAATGGTTCGCATTATACGAAGCGGTAGCTACCGGTTTATTTACCCCTGGGCAAGTAAACAAAGGTAAAACGCACGTACGTGATAGCATTGACTTAAAACGTATCATGATCACTGTATGGCTTGCGGTATTCCCTGCCATGTTCTTTGGTATGTATAACATTGGTTTCCAAGCCGTTGACGCTTTAGTAGCTGGTTATGCTATGCCTGATACATGGCAAACTGCTTTATTTGTCATGTTAGGTGGAACGCTAAATGCCGATTCTGGTTGGTTTAGCATGATGTTCTACGGTGCCATGTTCTTCCTACCTATTTATGCCGTTACTTTTATAGTTGGTGGCTTTTGGGAAGTGCTTTTTGCAGCGGTACGCGGCCATGAAGTAAATGAAGGTTTCTTCGTTTCTTCTATTTTGTTCGCACTTATCGTGCCGGCAACCATTCCTTTATGGCAAGTCGCTATCGGTATTACTTTTGGTATTGTTGTTGCCAAAGAAGTATTTGGTGGTACAGGTAAAAACTTCTTAAACCCAGCATTAGCGGGTCGTGCGTTTTTATTCTTTGCTTACCCTGCACAAATCTCAGGTGATGCTGTTTGGGTTGCTGCTGATGGTTTCTCTGGTGCAACAGCATTAAGTGCTGCTAACCAAGGCCTAGTTGATTATTCAATGAATGCTGATTGGTGGAACGCTTTTTGGGGTTTCATCCCAGGCTCAGTAGGTGAAGTGTCAACTTTCGCAATTTTACTCGGTGGTGCTTATATCCTTTATAAAGGCATTGCTTCATGGCGTATCGTCTTAGGTGTGTTTGGCGGTATGGTTGCAACAGCATTCTTATTCAATGCCATTGGTAGTGATACAAACGCTATGTTTGCTATGCCATGGTACTGGCACTTAGTTGTTGGTGGTTTTGCTTTTGGTATGATGTTTATGGCAACTGACCCTGTTTCAACTTCTTTCACTAACACAGGTAAATACTGGTTTGGTGCTTTAGTTGGCGTTATGGTGGTGTTAGTGCGCGTTGTTAACCCTGCATTCCCAGAAGGCATGATGTTAGCAATTTTATTCGCTAACTTGTTCGCACCATTGTTTGACTACTTTGTAGTTAAAGGCAATATTAAACGGAGGCTTGCACGCAATGTCTAGTAATAAAGAAACATTCGGCAAAACGGTCGGTTTTGTATTTATAGTATGTTTAGTTTGTGCAGCCTTAGTTTCAGTTTCAGCTATTCAGTTGAAGCCGTTACAAATCGAAAACAAACTACTTGATCAAAAAACTAAAATTTTAGAAGCCTCGGATTTACTATCAAAAACCGATGGTAGCTCTAAAGCGATCAAAGCAACTTTTGCAAAATTTGTTGAAGCTAAAATGATTGATTTAGACTCTGGTAAATTTATTGAAGGTAATCCAGAGTTATTTGATGAGCGTCGTAATGCACGTGATGTTAAAAAATCTGACAAGCCTAAAGATGATATTGCCGGTATTAACCGTCGCTCTCACGACGCTGTTGTTTATTTAGTTCGCAATGAAGCGGGTAAAGTAGAAACAGTTGTGTTACCAATTGTTGGTAGCGGCTTATGGGATTTGATGTATGGTTATGTTGGTCTTGAAGCTGACTTAAATACAGTACGTAGCGTTGTTTACTCTGATCATAAGGAAACACCGGGCTTAGGTGCTGAAGTAATGAACCCTAAGTGGAAAGCTTTATGGCCAGGTAAGAAGATTTACAACAGTGCAGGTGAAGTGAAAGCTAGCCTAGTTAAAGGTGGTGCTAAAGTCGGTGATATGCACGGCGTAGATGCATTATCTGGTGCTACGTTGACCAGTAACGGTGTTACTCGCACATTACAATTTTGGTTTGGCGAAGAAGGTTATGCAACTTTCATTGCTAAATATCGCGCAGGGGGTGTTAACTAATGTCATCTGAAGCAAAAAAGGTTTTAACTCAACCTATTATTGATAACAACCCTATTGCCTTACAAGTACTTGGTATTTGTTCTGCACTAGCGGTAACGAGTTCAATGGCTAACGCATTGGTGATGACGCTAGCGGTTGTACTGGTAACAGCTTTTTCAAACTTGTTTATCTCAATTATTCGCAATCATATACCATCAAGTGTACGTATTATCGTGCAAATGGCGATTATTGCGTCATTAGTAATTGTAGTTGACCAAGTACTTAAAGCGTTCTCTTACCAATTATCAAAAGAACTTTCAGTATTTGTTGGTTTGATTATTACTAACTGTATTGTTATGGGACGTGCCGAAGCTTTCGCTATGAAAGAAAAACCAGGGGTAAGTTTCTGGGATGGTATTGGTAACGGTTTAGGATATGGCTTTATCTTAATGACTGTGGCTTTCTTCCGTGAATTACTAGGTTTTGGTACGCTTTTCGGTATTGAAATTTTACCATTAATTCAAAATGACGGTTGGTACCAAGCAAATGGTTTATTAGTTTTACCATTTAGCTCATTCTTCATTATTGGTTTTATTATCTGGGCTATTCGCCAGTACAAACCAGAACAAGTTGAGAAGGACTAATCGAAATGGAATATTATTTAAGTCTATTAGTTAAAACGATTTTTATCGAAAATATCGCATTATCTTTCTTTTTAGGTATGTGTACTTTCCTTGCGGTATCGAAAAAAGTTGATACAGCGATTGGTTTAGGTGTTGCTGTTGTCGTAGTACTTGGTATTGCTGTTCCGGCAAACCAAATTATCTATCAAGCCGTCTTAGCACCGGGTGCTTTAGACAGTCTTTTAGGTATTACCGACCCGACACAATCAATTGATTTGAGCTTTTTATCTTTTATCACTTTTATCGGTGTAATTGCTGCGCTAGTGCAAATTCTTGAAATGGTGTTAGATAAATACTTCCCTGCTTTATATCAAGCATTGGGTATTTTCTTACCTTTGATTACCGTTAACTGTGCAATTTTTGGTGCCGTGTCTTTCATGGTTGCCAAGAATTTAACATTGGGTGAATCAGTAGTTTACGGGATTGGCTCTGGTATCGGTTGGGCATTGGCTATTGTTTTACTTGCGGGTATTCGTGAGAAAATGAAGTATTCAGATGTGCCTGATGGTTTAAAAGGTTTAGGTATTACATTTATTACTGCTGGACTTATGGCCTTTGGCTTTTTGTCTTTCGGTGGTATTTCCCTATAAGTTTGGTTGGTGTAGCGTTTATATTAACGTTACACCCTTAGAGAAGTTTAAGGAAAAGTCGATGGAAATTATTCTCGGCGTATCGATGTTCACAGCGATAGTTATTGCCTTAGTATTAGTGATTTTATTCGCTAAGTCTAAGTTGGTATCAAGCGGTGACGTAACGATTAGCATAAACGGCGATCCGGATAAAGCAGTAACTACTGCTGCGGGTGGCAAATTATTAGGCGCACTTGCTGACCAAGGTATTTTCGTACCTTCAGCGTGTGGTGGCGGTGGTACTTGTGGCCAGTGTCGTGTTGAAGTGCATTCAGGTGGTGGTGATATTCTACCTACTGAAGAAGGTCACATAAACAAGCGTGAAGCCAAAGCTGGCTGTCGTCTAGCATGTCAAGTTGCTGTTAAGCAAGACATGGAAATTGAAGTTGAAGATGAAATCTTCGGTGTTCAACAATGGGAATGTGAAGTTATCTCTAATGATAACAAAGCAACGTTCATTAAAGAGCTTAAACTACAAATTCCAAATGGTGAATCTGTACCGTTTAAAGCGGGTGGTTATATCCAAATAGAAGCACCAGCGCATCATGTTAAATATTCAGATTTTGATATTGATGAACAGTATAAAGGCGATTGGAATCACTTTGGCTTCTTCGATGTAGAATCAAAAGTTGATACAGACACTTTACGAGCCTATTCAATGGCAAACTATCCAGAAGAAGAAGGCATTATCATGCTGAACGTGCGTATTGCTACGCCACCTCCTGGACGTTTACATTTACCTGCCGGTAAAATGTCTTCGTACATTTTCAACCTTAAAGCAGGTGATAAAGTCACTATTTCTGGTCCATTTGGTGAGTTCTTCGCTAAAGATACGGATGCTGAAATGGTATTTGTTGGTGGTGGTGCAGGTATGGCGCCAATGCGCTCTCATATCTTTGATCAACTTAAGCGTTTGAAAACAAAACGTAAGATGAGTTACTGGTATGGTGCTCGTTCAGCACGTGAAGTTTTCTATGAAGATGACTTTAATGGCTTAGCGACTGACAATGAAAATTTTGAATGGCACATTGCTTTATCAGACCCTCAACCAGAAGATAACTGGGATGGTATGACAGGCTTCATTCACAATGTACTTTTTGATAACTACTTAAAAGATCATGAAGCACCAGAAGATTGTGAATACTACATGTGTGGTCCACCAATGATGACAGCTGCTGTTATCAATATGCTTAAAGATTTAGGCGTAGAAGATGAAAATATCCTTCTAGATGACTTCGGTGGTTAATTAATCTAATTTTTTACTATTTCGTCCAATAGCGGCATCGAAGGTGCTCATTGACTAGCGTCAACTCGGCGCCTTCTTTTTGCTCTTGAACGAATTAGCTGTAAATTAAGCTAATTAAAAATTCTATATATAAAGGCGACTTCGGTCGTCTTTATTATTTAACTAATAAAATTAACGAGAGTTTTATTAGTTAAATAATAAATTTGGAAACTTAAATGAATAAATTCAAGTTAATACTCGTAGCGTTTTTTGCTGCTAGCATAGCCGCTTGCTTCCCTAGTAATAACTCACCAAAAACTGAAGTTTTACTGCAAGGTCGTACGATGGGAACTACTTATAATATTAAAGTGGTTTCTACGGTTGAACAGTTAGAATCATTAAAGTTGCAGGAGAAAATTGATGCGGTGTTAAAGCAAGTAAACCAAGAAATGTCGACTTATATTCCAAGTTCTGAAATTTCAAATTTTAATAACTCTGCCTTTACAGCTCCTGTTGAAATATCTGCTGGTTTTGCCCGTGTTTTACAAGAGTCTATTCGTTTGGGGGAGTTAAGTGCTGGTAAGCTCGATATTACTGTTGGCCCATTGGTTAACCTTTGGGGCTTTGGTCCAGAGCAGCGCCCAGAAACAGTGCCAAGTGAAGAGTTGTTAGCAAGTACACGTTCACGGATTGGTTTGAAAAACCTCCATTTAGAGGGTACAAAACTTTCTAAAGACATACCTGATCTCTATATTGATCTATCAACCACCGCAAAAGGCTATGGTGTTGATGTTATTGCTGAGTTAATTGAAGAAAACGGCATAACTAACTATTTAGTCGAAATAGGCGGAGAAATGCGTTTGAAGGGCTTTAAGTACACAGGTGAGTTGTGGGCTATTGCCATTGAAAAACCAATTTTAGATCCTTCTGGTGAGCAGCGTGCAGTACACCAAGTCATTATTCCAAAAGATAATGCTGTTGCTACCTCAGGTGACTATCGTAATTATTTTGAGGTTGATGGTCAGCGTTTTTCTCATATCATTGACCCTGCCACAGGTAAGCCTATAAACCATAACCTTGTTTCTGTGACGGTTATATCGACATCTTCAATGACAGCTGATGGTTTGTCTACCACTTTAATGGTGATGGGCGCTGAACAAGGAATGAAGTTTGCGGTTGAGAATGATCTTGCTGCTTTATTTATTTCAAAAACAGAGCATGGATTTACTGAGCAATTTACGGTAAAATTCAAGCAATATTTAAAGTAAAGATTCGAGTGACAAGTCTCTAGTTTCGAACACAAAAGATAATGACAGGCGCGCATTTATTATGATGATTTTTTTAATTACCTTTGGCTTTTTTCTTGTTGTAGGCGCAGCAATGGCTGTTGGCTATATTTTTCAGAAAAAGACACTTGCAGGTAGTTGTGGTGGGTTAGCCAGTGTAGGCATTAAGAAAGAATGCAACTGTGATAATCCGTGTGAAAAGCGCCAAGAGCGTGAGCGTAAGGCTGCCTTAGAAGATAATTTGAAAAATAGAATTGATGTCGAAAACTTGTAGTGATGTTGTTCTATTTTTTCAGCCTGAATTTAGCTTTCTTAATTAAGAATAGCGCTTTATTTAAACTGCAGGTTTGTGCACAGAGAAGACGTTAGCAGTTATTTCGTTAACGTCAGCTGTTCCGACATTGAACTGCATTGTCTAATAAGGTACATCCTGTACTGTCATGCACTACATCGCTTTGTTCATCATCCCTGATGAACATACTTGAACACTTTCATTCATTTCAGTGTTTGTTCAAGCACACTTAGTGATTGTTGAAGCAGAAGAATTTTAATTAGCAAAGAGCTCTAGACTTGTTGTTAAAAAAGATCATAGCAAAAATACCCATTCCCATCTCAGCGATGAAATGACAAACGAGCAAGGGTAGATCTCGAGCCGAGACAGGACGTCGAGGGCTATCGCAGTTCATGGATGATAAATTGGCAGTATCGTGGGCTACGTGAGTTTGTTATTGAATGCTTTGCTGAGTTGGGCGCTCAGGGGATTGAAAAGGGGAGCGGAGCGGTCGTTCCCCTTTTTGTGCCGTCGCCACCGCGACGCCAAGCAGGTTAACAAACTCCAGCCCTTTCAATCTAAGATAGACCTAAATCAAGTTTAGCTGAGATCAGCTTAACTCATAAAGCTATTAATTTTAGCTATTATCCCTTGGCTGTCTAACCCCAATTCATGGTGAACTTCTTCTTGAGTACCATGTTTAATAAACTGATCTGGAATACCAATATTAAGAATTTTGATTGCTTTTCCTTGGGCCAGAATATACTCATTTATTCCAGAACCTGCGCCACCAGCAATAGCATTATCTTCAATAGTAACGATAAGCTCATGAGAAGAGAGCAATTCATCAATTAATTGCGTATCTAGAGGTTTTATAAAGCGCATATCGACTAGAGTTGCCTCTAGTGCTATTGCAGCTTTTTCGGCTTCTGCTAACAGGGTACCAAAGCTTACGAAGGCGATTTTTTTACCTACTTGCTCTTTACCTTTAAGAATGGTTCTACCTTTACCAATCTCAATAGTCTCTTCGACGCTTGGTAATTCCTCACCCGTACCATTACCACGAGGATAACGAACTACTGCAGGTGAGTTTAGTCTGTGACCAGTATTGAGCATTAATTGGCATTCACGCTCATTAGCCGGTGCCATAATGGTCATATTAGGAATACAACGTAAAAAGCTTAAATCGAAAGAGCCTTGATGTGTCGCGCCATCTGCGCCAACAATTCCTGCTCTGTCTACGGCAAATAATACTGGTAGATTTTGAATAGCAACATCATGAATCAGTTGATCATAACCACGCTGTAAAAAGCTTGAGTAAATAGCCACAATAGGTTTTTGTCCACCAATCGCAAGCCCAGCAGCATAAGTTACCGCGTGCTGCTCAGCAATAGCTACATCGTAATATTGATCAGGAAAACGTTGGCTAAACTCAACCATGCCAGAGCCTTCACGCATGGCAGGTGTTATAGCCACTAGATTTTTATCGACCTCTGCTGTTTTGCATAGCCAATGACCAAAAATTTGTGAATAAGTAGGTAATGCAGGTTTAGATTTAGGTAAGTTAGCATCACTAGGATTAAACTTAGGCACGGCATGGTATTTTATCGGGTCTTGCTCGGCAGCATGGTAGCCTTTACCCTTTTTGGTGGCAATATGTAGTAGCTGAGGGCCTTTAAGATTACGCATGTTTTTAATGGTATCAACTAAACCATTAACATCATGGCCATCAATAGGACCAATATAATTAAAGCCTAACTCTTCAAAAAAGGTACTAGGTACCACCATACCTTTTAAATGCTCTTCTGCGCGACTGGCTAATTCTTTGATTGGAGGAAGGTTTTTTAAGATGCGCTTACTGCCTTCTCGTAAGCCAGTATATAGGCTGCCAGAAAGCATTTTTGCTAAATGGTTGTTTAAGGCACCAACATTTTCTGAAATTGACATTTCGTTATCATTTAAAATAACCAGCATATCTTTGTGAATATCACCAGCATGATTGAGTGCTTCAAAAGCCATGCCTGCTGTCATAGCGCCATCGCCAATGACAGCGACAGTTTTTCTATTTTTTCCTTCTTTATCAGCAGCAACGGCTAAACCAAGTGCGGCTGAAATAGAGGTGCTTGAGTGACCAACACTTAAGGTGTCGTATTCACTTTCTTCACGCCAAGGGAAAGGATGTAAACCATCTTTTTGTCTTATGGTATGAAGTTGATCACGTCTGCCAGTTAATATTTTATGAGGGTAAGCTTGATGTCCCACATCCCAAATCAAATGATCGAAAGGGGTATTAAACACATAATGTAACGCAACGGTCAGCTCAATTGTACCAAGGCCTGAAGCAAAGTGACCGCTGCTTTTACTCACCGAATTTAATAAAAAGCTTCGTAACTCATTGCTGAACCGTGGCAATTGCTCTTGGGAAATATTACGCAAGTCTTTTGGCGAATTAATTTGAGCTAGTAAAGGGTAATCAGCAAGATTTATTGTCATAGTTATTCTGTTTAGGTTTAAGTTAGCTTATTTACTTTTAGCTCTTAGTGGCTTCGTTTAATAATAAAAGTGGCAAATTCAGCCAAAGTCTGGGTATTGTAAGGCAAAGTGGCTAAAGCTTGAAGCGCTTGTTGAAATAAGTTTTCAGCTTTTTGTTGTGCTCCTTGTAAACCCAATAGTGCAGGGTAAGTACTTTTATTGGCAGCTAAGTCTGATCCCTTAGGTTTTCCTAACTCTTCTTCACTAGACGTTATATCAATAATATCGTCCTGTACTTGATAAGCTAAGCCAACTAACTGAGCATATTTTTTCAGTGTTTGCTTTTCTTGTGAGCTGACTACGCTTGAACACTCTGCTGCCATTAACACACAAGCCTCTAATAAGGCGCCTGTTTTTAATGAGTGCAATTTTTCTAACTGCTTTAAGTCAATTTTTTCATCGGTAGCTGATAAGTCTAACGCTTGTCCACCACACATGCCTTGATAGCCAGAAGCGGCGACTAGTTGCTGAATTAGCACTATTCGCTTTGGTTGTATTTGCTCTGAAAATGGGTGATTTGCAAGAATATCAAAAGCCAGTGTTTGCAGCGCATCTCCAGCGAGGATAGCTGTTGCCTCATCAAAAGCTTTATGGCAAGTTGGTTTGCCTCTTCTTAGATCGTCATCATCCATAGCGGGTAAGTCATCATGCAATAATGAATAGGCATGAATGCACTCAAGCGCACCTGCGACAGCGTCAATATCGGTTTGTTGAGCGCCTAATGATTCACCCGTGATATAAGCTAGGTATGGACGCATTCGTTTACCACCAATAAGTAAACCATAACGCATAGCTTCAAGTAACTTTTCATCATTAATGGTTAACTGATCAAGTTGCTTTGCTAAAAAATTATTGATTTGTTCTTGGTGTTGTTGATAATTGGCTAGGTTGCTCACAAATGTTCACCTGATACATGATCATCGGCTGAAACACTGAAGTCTGATAATTGTTGCTCGCCATTTTTCTCGAGTAAAATTTTTACTTTTTGCTCGGCGGCTTGTAATTTTGTTTGACTTATTTTGCTTAAATTTAAACCACGCTCAAATAACGCCATAGAATCTTCGAGACTCAACTCACCTTGCTCAAGGCTTTGTACAATAGTATCAAGCTCGGTAAGCGACTCTTCAAAACTAAAATTTTCTAACTTTTTCTTTGCCATTATTTTTACTCAAGGCTGGCCATATAAAAACTCTAGGCGCAAACTTACCTTAGCTAGGGGCATTGGTCAATGTGGGACTTGCTTTTGTTCAGCTTATATTAATTTAAAACAAGCTATTAAGTTATTGACTGTATGGACGATAATATGATTTGTAGCTATAGAAGTATTAGCGAATATTTTTTGCATCATGTACTATTATTTTTAATAGTACTATTTGATTTTTGTAGTTTTAGGAGAGTTTTGTGGATTTAGCAACGTTAATAGGTATTCTTGGCGCCATCGGTTTACTCGTTATGGCGATGATTTTATCTGGCGACATCATGATGTTTGCTGATACTCAATCGGTTTTAATTGTATTTTGTGGCTCAATTTTTATTGTTTTATCAAATTATAACTTAGGTCAGTTTTTCGGTATTGGTAAAATTATTGGCAAAGCTTTTATGTTTAAACTTGAAAAACCAGAAGAGCTTATCGAGAAAGCAGTTGATATGGCCGATGCTGCTCGTAAAGGGGGATTTCTTGCTTTAGAAGAAGCCGAAATCAGCAATGCCTTTATGCAAAAGGGTGTAGACATGCTCGTCGATGGTCACGATGCCGATGTAGTTCGGGCCACGTTAAAAAAAGATATTTACCTCACCACTGAACGTCATGAAAATGGCTCTGACATGATGATGGCATTAGCTGATGTTGCACCCGCGATGGGAATGATAGGTACGCTTATCGGTTTAGTGGCTATGCTGTCGAATATGGATGATCCTAAATCCATCGGCCCCGCTATGGCGGTTGCTTTATTAACAACGCTTTATGGTGCTTTTTTAGCCAATGTTATCGCTATTCCTATCGCCTCTAAATTGAAGCTGCGTATGGCTGAAGAAAAGATGAATCAGGAGTTAGTACTTGATGCGGTATTAGGCATTCAAGATGGTCAAAATCCTAGAGTTATTGAAGGCTTGTTGAAAAACTACCTTGCCGAAGGTAAACGCGCTATTGATACCACAAGTGAAGAGTAACTGATGATGTTTAGAACAGAGGTTTTGTGTTTTAGGGGGATTCATGGCTGAACAAGAATGTAAATGTCCACCACCAGGCTTGCCTGCTTGGATGAGCACCTTTGCTGATCTCATGTCATTGTTGATGTGTTTCTTTGTATTATTATTGTCTTTTTCTGAAATGGATGTATTGAAGTTTAAGCAAATTGCCGGTTCAATGAAGTTTGCCTTTGGTGTGCAAAATAAAATAGAAGTTAAAGATATTCCTAAGGGTACCAGTATTATTGCTCAGGAGTTTAGACCAGGTAAGCCCGAGCCAACCCCTATAGAAGTTATTCAGCAGCAGACCATGGAAATGACTCAACAAATGTTAGAGTTTCAGGCGGGTGATGAAACGTCAGCAGGTGGTCGTCAAGAGCAGCGTGGCGCAGAGCGTGGTGGTCAATCACAAAATACTGAGGATTCATTATCATCGCAAGCCTTACAGCAAGCTAAAGAGCAAATGGAAAGTGCCGCGCAAGAGCAGGTTAATGATTTAGTGAAGAAAATTGCCGAGACACTTGAACAACAAATTCAAGATGGCGCGATAGAATTAGAGTCATTGGGTCAGCAAGTGATCATTCGTATTCGTGAAAATGGCTCGTTCCCATCAGGCTCAGCCTTTTTACAGCCGAAGTTTAGACCTATCATTCAAGCGATTGGTGAATTATTAAATACCGTGCCGGGTGAGATAATGGTGTCGGGCAATACTGATAATCGTGGTCTTGACTCTGAGCTATTTAGCTCTAATTGGGATTTATCGAGCAAACGTGCGGTTGCTATTGCTCATGAGTTAATCAAAGTTCCTAATTTTGATCAAACTCGCTTAGTGGTTGCTGGACATGCTGACACTCGTCCGTTAGTCCCAAATACTAATGCCTTAAACCGCCTTAGAAACCGCCGCGTTGAAATTTCGATTAATCAAGGTAAGGCTAAAGAAACCGATCCCATTCAAGTTATACAAAATTAGCGTATCATAGTGTCTACAAAAAAAGCTGTCAGCGTAATACTGATAGCTTTTTTTGTGTATAATGTGCGCCAATATTCTTATCGCTATTATTTATTAGGCCATCATCGATGAAATTTATCGTAAAGCTGCAAGCTGAAATCACCATTAAATCGCGCCCCGTGCGTAAACGTTTTACTAAAATACTAGAGTCGAACATTAAAAACGTTTTATGTCGTGTTGATGAACAAGTCACTACTCGCATGAACTGGGATAACGTTGAAGTTAATACTAAAGATAATAGCCCCCAAAATCGTAAACGCTTAGTGGATGCCTTAAAATGTATTCCGGGTGTGCCACTTTTTTTAGAAGTTCAACAAACGCCTTTTACCGACGTGCATGATATTTATGAAAAAACCTTAGCCGTTCATGCTAAAACCATTGAAAACAAAACGTTTTGTGTTCGTGTAAAGCGAACTGGTAACCATGATTTTAACTCATTAAAGGTTGAGCAGTATGTTGGCGGTGGCTTAAATCAAGCGGTTGACAGCGCCAAGGTTAAGCTTAAAAAGCCTGAAGTCACTATTCGTTTAGAAGTTAAAAACAATGACTTATTTATTGTCACTGAGCGCCATCAAGGTTTAGGAGGTTTCCCCATAGCCACGCAAGAAGATGTTTTATCACTGATGTCTGGCGGTTTTGACTCGGGCGTTGCTAGTTATCAAATGATCAAAAAAGGGGCTCGCACGCATTACTGTTTTTTTAATTTAGGTGGCTCAGCCCATGAAGTGGGTGTTAAGCAAGTGAGTTATTATTTATGGAACAAATTTGGTGCTTCCCATAAGGTGAAGTTTTTTGCTGTTGATTTTGAACCTGTGGTGGCAGAAATTTTAGAGAAAGTTGAAAACGGTCAAATGGGCGTAGTACTCAAGCGAATGATGATGCGCGCAGCCACCAAAATTGCCGAAAAGGGTAAAATTCAAGCTTTAGTTACCGGAGAAAGTTTAGGGCAGGTATCAAGTCAAACATTAACCAACTTAAATGTGATTAACCGTGTCACTGATACCCTTATTTTGCGCCCATTATCGGCATATGATAAACAAGATATCATTGATATTGCGCGTAAAATTGGCACTGAAGATTTTGCTAAAACCATTCCTGAATATTGTGGTGTCATTTCTAAAAAACCAACGGTGAAAGCGGTACTGTCAAAAGTAGAAGAAGAAGAAGATAATTTTAATTTTTCAATTCTGGATAAAGTGGTTGAAGAAACCCGTGTCTTTGATATTCGTGATATTGGTAAAGAGACGGAGGCAGAAATTACTGCGGTAGATTTAGTAGAGAATATCAGCGAAAACGCTATTGTGGTTGATATTCGCTCTCCGGAAGAAGAAGATGAAAACCCGCTAGAAATCGATAATGTTGAAGTTAAGCACATCCCATTTTATAAGCTAGCAACTCAATTTGGTGATTTAGATATGAGTAAAGACTACTTGCTCTATTGTGATCACGGCGTAATGAGTAAGTTACAAGCACTTTACTTAATCGATAATGGCTTTAAAAATGTCAAAGTGTACCGTCCTTAAGTTAGCTTGTTAACGCCTGTTATTTAGTGCTTTAATCTCTTGCCACATCTTGGTGTTTTCTGGTGTGGTAAGTGCATACTTCTGTCCTAGTCGGTGAATATAGCCGTTAATATAGTCAATTTCTGTTTCTCTATTGGCCAATATATCGCAGCGCATGGATGAGCAATTTTTTGCGGTTGCCTGAGCAACTTGTTGAACACTGTCTTGTAATTCATCTTTTACTAATACGATACCTTGGCTTTTAGCAACCGCGACAACTTCTGTTAATAGTGTTTGTATTTGTTTAGTTAACTTAGTGTTGTTAACTAAGCCGTTATCAATGTTATATAAAGCCGTGATGGGATTTATAACACAGTTAATGGCTAGTTTTAACCATTGTTTGTGGGCTATATTGGCTTCGAACTTTACTAATGGTAATGCTTTGTTGAGAGTCGTCGTTAGCAAATTATCTCTTGCCTTATCTTGTTGTCCAGAGATTAAGCCAATATTAGACTCGCCTAAACCCGTATGGCTGATATTTAATGCTGTATTTCTTAAGCAGCCGTGTGTGGTTAACATGGCGTAAATAGTATGCTTATCGATAAAGGCTTGTGGAAGTTTTTCGAGTGTGCCCATACCATTATGAGCAAGAATAATATTACAGTTTACTTTTAGCTGTCCTGCTATTTGTGTTATCGCATGATTTATTTGATAAGACTTTAAACAAAGAAAAATAGTATCGGAGGTCTTTAGCTGCTCAGTTTGAGCATAGTTCAATTCGCCATGATGAACTTGGTTATCTAATGCGGTAAATTGATAGTGAGTTTGCTTTAAATCCTGTCTCTTTGATGGGAGTATGCTAAGCGTACAAAGATTATTTTCACCGCTATTTTTTTGTATTTGACTTAAATGGTGATACCACAATAAGCCCATCGCGCCTTGACCTACAATGACCCAGTTCATCAATCTATCTCTGTCGTTATTGTGGCGTTTTGCTGACCGAGAGATGTTTTGTTAAACAAAATATTTTTATAAAATAAATACAATATTTTAAGCAATATAAAAAAACCAACGCCAGCAATATCGGCAAAAAAGTCACTAAACTCTCCGTTGCGAAACCCTAGATAATATTGCCCCAACTCACTTACTGCACCGTAAAAAGTTAAGGTGAAAAATGTCAATGCGAGTGTGACCTTGAGTAAAGAGTGTATTAGCCAAGCTAAGACAAAAAAGCCTATAAAGTGACCGATAGTATCTATTTGGGGCGAACGAAAAACCGCATTTTTAAGCTCAGTGGGTAATAACAGTTCGCTGGAAAAAAATAATAAACTGGCAGCAATCATTAAGGAGATAAGAAATAGTAAATGGTGACGAGCTTTCACAATAAATAGCTTTAGTTGAGTGAATAGAGCTTGATAATATCATGGTTAGTAAATGCTTGCTTGTTTGGTATTTCACCCTAGGTATAATAGCAATAAATTTTTTAAAAAAATCAAAAGAGATCAAATCATGCCATCAATGGATATAGTATCTGAAATCAATATCGAAGAAGTACGTAATGCGGTGGATAATGCTAACCGTGAATTAACCAACCGTTTTGATTTTCGAGGTGTAGAAGCCAGTTTTGAATGGAAAAAGCCTGTTGTTACCCTGAAAGCGGAAGGGGACTTTCAATTAAAACAGCTTGCTGACATGTTACGTAGTCAATTAACTAAGCGTCAAGTTGATGTAAAAGCTATGACGTTAGGCGCAGCTTCTGCTAGCGGTAAAAACTGGAGCCAGCAGGTAACCTTTAAAGAAGGCATTGAGCAAGATGTTGCTAAAAAAGTGGTTAAGTTAATTAAGGCTGAAAAGTTTAAAGTGCAAGCCGCCATTCAAGGTGAACAAGTGCGAGTTACGGGTAAAAAACGTGATGAATTGCAAGCGGTTATGCAGGCTGTACGAAAAGCTGAATTAGAGCAGTCTTTCCAATTTACTAATTTTAAAGATTAATACTCAATGATAAGTCACAAGCTTCAGGTAGTGAGAAATATACTGGAAGCTTGTAACCTATAATTTTTAGTTACTAGTGGCTTGAGCAACCTCCGTTATCGCCGCAGCAACCTTCTTTTTTATCATCGTGACTATGCTCGTTACCGCCACAACAACCTTCACCTTGGCTATGAATATGACCATGAGCAAGCTCTTCTTCTGTCGCTTCGCGCACTTTTAAAATTTCTACATCAAAACTTAAATCAATGCCAGAAAGAGGGTGGTTGCCATCAACAGTTACTTCCTCGTCAGTTACATCAATCACAATAACGGTTTGTTCGCCTTCATCAGTAGAAGCACGTAATTGGGTACCAACGGCTAACTCTTCAACACCTTGTAATAATTCTTTTGGTACAGTTTGCACATATTCATCATGGCGTTCACCGTACGCTTGCTCACAAGCAACAGCTACTTCAAATTTATCACCTTCTTGATGATCAATAAGCGCATCTTCTAAGCCTGGAATTAAGTAGCCATTGCCTTGGATAATGGTCATTGGCTTATGATCATATGAGCTGTCGATTAGAGTACCTTCGCTGTCCGATACGGCGTAGTGCATAACAACCACTGAGTTTTTAGTAATTTTCATATTCTTTCCACGTTTTATGAATGAAGTTAAGGTTTAATCTGTTATTAAGGAATAAGGTAGCGGTTGAAGGGCTACTTTTATTTCTGGTTGAGATTTCAATCTTAATTGAATTGTTTCATCTACATCACTACCTAGCACCGCTTGCAAGTAACAGTGGCCATCATCACTTTGGTAGGACGCTAAAATATCGCCTGCTTTTCGCCAGTTATCACCCAGCTGTTTTTCAATCACCTCATCAGGCGAAAAAGGCTTGTCTGTATTCGCTGTTAATGAAAATAACGCTCGCTTGTTCTTACCTAAATATTGCATACGAGCGACAGTTTCTTGCCCTAAATAACAGCCTTTAGTAAAACTAATACCGTTAATAGCCTGTAAGTTAAGCATTTGTGGTACATATTCGCCGCTAGTTTGTTCATTAAGTTGCACAAAGCCTTCAGTTATTTCTAATAAATTCCATACAGGCGCTGTATAAGTGTTTAAATCAAGCTTGTTAAGTTTTGCGACTAAATTATCAGCCTCATCAATCAATAAATAGCGTGTTTGCTTACCTGCAAGATAAACAATAGTAGTGCCATCGGCATGAACAACGGGGGTTAAGCTGTCGGGTACTTGCGCAAAGTTTGCTTGGAGTAACTCGCTAGCTTGCTCACCAATGAGTGCAAAAATACTTAAATTATCGGCTTGAGTAATGTCTACCTTAGCGAATACACCAAACTTTTTTAGTTCTGCAATTGAGGCGGTAATACTGCTTTTAGGCTGTATTAGCAGGTGAGAGTTATTGCGATTAATTAAACGGAAGGCACTGAAAACTTTCCCTTTGGCGTCACAATGAGCCCCTAAGAGTAAGTTATGTTCGTTAGTATTATTAACATCGCAAGTTACTTGACCTTGTAAATAGCTACTTTGTTCTTCACCGCTTAAATATATTGCACTGTAATGTGGTAATGAGACTAGATAAGTAGTTGGTAATTGCTTAAGAGAAGGAGAGCTCTCGTCAAAGTTTATTGGCATAAGGGGACGCTATACAGTGGTTGATAGGAAGTAAATAGGGATTAATGGAGGAAAAATCAAGCTTAGCAGTAAAAAAACACACAATTAATTAGCGAGTAAACTGGAGTTATTGTTACAATGGTACTAACTTTATTTTTAGGTAAATTAATATGTCGACAGAAGTAAACTCTCAACCTACAGACGCTCAACCTATAGTCAATAAGGCTAGATTAAAATGGGCGTGTCGCCGTGGTATGCTAGAGCTTGATGTACTTTTTATTCCGTTTGTTGATGAAGCCTATGATGATTTATCAGCAAAAGAACAGCGCATTTTTGAACGCTTACTCACCGAGCAAGACCCTGATTTGTTTGCTTGGTTTATGGGACATAAAACTTGTGAAGACAGTGAACTTAACACCATGGTGCAGTTTATACTCAACCGCGTCAAAGTATAGTATTCAGGTTAAAAAGTCGTACTATAAACCATTAATGAACTTTGGCAGCTTGTTGAGCTTTTTTTTACTGCTGCTATTGTGTTTTAGCTATGCCTACCACTTGGTACTGGCTCTCGCCATTTTTACAATGATAGTATTAGGTGTACTCATTGCTCAAAAATCCGGTAAGCAGGCAAGGGTAGAATATCAATTTGAATTAAGCCAGCAGGGGGTATGTACGTTTGATAGTAATGTCTATTATCAAATACAAGCAAGTAGCCGCTTAAGTTTTTTAGGCTGTTGGTTAAAGCTAGTACCAGTCACAGCAAAGAGCACACTACTAGTAAACAAGTACAAGCAGCTTTTTATTTATCGGGATAGCTTATGTGAGCAAGACTTTTCTCGCTTATCTCGGCTGCTAAAAGATCTTTCCTCTAGTGCTGTTAGCATTCATTAAACCTTTATTCAGGCTTAAGAATAGTTGGCTCAGCGGTATCTAAATTATCAGGGAAGTCTAAGGTGTAGTGTAATCCTCTACTTTCTTTTCTATCTAATGCGCAGCGAATGATTAACTCTGCTACTTGCACTAAATTTCTTAGCTCAAGTAAGTTATTGCTTACTTTAAAGTGCTGATAGTAATCTTGAATTTCTTGTTGTAGTAATTCAACTCTATGTAAAGCTCGCTCAAGTCGTTTAGTGGTTCTGACAATGCCCACATAATCCCACATAAACAAACGTAATTCATGCCAGTTATGTTGAATAACCACTTCTTCATCAGAATCGGTAACGCGACTTTCATCCCAGCGTGGCAGTGCAGGGAAGCTATTACTTTGCGTAAGTGACTCACTTATTTCAAGAGCGGCAGCACGAGCAAAAACTAAGCACTCCAATAATGAGTTACTGGCTAAGCGGTTAGCGCCATGTAGCCCTGTGTATGACATTTCACCAATAGCATAGAGCTGTTTTATGTCAGTCCTGCCATGTTGATCTATCATGACTCCACCACAAGTGTAGTGGGCGGCGGGTACGACAGGCATGGGTTGTTTTGTTATATCGATACCTAGGGCTTTGGTGCGCTGGTAGATAGTAGGGAAGTGTTGTTTGATAAAGCTAGCTGGTTTGTGACTAATATCAAGGTACATGCAATCAACGCCGAGGCGTTTCATTTCAAAATCAATAGCGCGAGCAACAATATCTCGAGGAGCTAATTCAGCTCTTTTATCAAAGGCTGGCATAAAGCGACTACCGTCTGGTCGTCTTAATTTTGCACCTTCGCCACGTAAGGCTTCAGTGAGTAAAAAATTACCCGCTTCGGGGTGAAATAAACATGTTGGGTGAAATTGATTGAACTCCATGTTAGCAACACGACAACCTGCACGCCATGCCATGGCAATCCCATCACCGCTGGCAACATCAGGATTAGAGGTATATTGATAAACCTTACTCGCTCCCCCTGTAGCCAAGATAGTTTTTTGGGCGTAAATGCTTTCTACTTTTTCACTATTTCTGTTCCATAGATATGCACCAATGCATTGTTTCTCTGATTCTTTATTTACAACGGGCTGACAAATAAGATCTATAGCATTATAGCGTTCAAATATGCGGATACGTGAGTGCTGCTCTACTCTTTGCGCTAACGTGGTTTGAATCACTTTTCCAGTTGCGTCAGCAGCATGAAGTATACGCCTATGACTATGACCACCTTCGCGAGTTAAATGATACTTTTTTTTGCCTTCGCCTATTTCTTCTTTATCAAACTCAACACCTTGAGCAATTAACCAATTTAGACATGCTTTAGCGTTTTCTGCTGTATATTGCACAGCTTGTTTATCGCATAGCCCTGCACCTGCAATTAAGGTATCAGTAACATGTGCTTCAACACTATCATTTTCATCAAATACTGCGGCGATACCGCCCTGAGCATAAAAAGTGGAACCTTCATTAAGAGGCCCCTTGCTTAGAATTACCACATCGGCATTCTTGGCTAAATGCAAAGCTAGTGTTAAACCAGCAGCACCACTACCAATAATTAAAACGTCACAGTTGTTTTGTTGATTCATAATCTTGTTGATTTATATATAAAGGATAATCAGGTATTATGGTGTGATATTAACTTTTATTGGCGTTTGATAATAGAGTTAACAAACGCGATTAAGGTTATTATTAAAAAAAATAAATTAATTTAGAACTTTTTCAAAGAAGTGCAGTCTTAATTGATGCGTTTGTTACGAGCCAAATGTAGTAAATGAGTTTATACCCCATATTTTAACTGGTGGTATGTATAGGAGATATGGCTCAAATGAGCGAACAGAACGTCGACCAAGCATTGGTTGAAAGGGTGCAAAAAGGTGATAAAAATGCCTTTAATCTGCTAGTGACAAAATATCAGCATAAAGTGGCCAATTTAGTGTCACGTTATGTTAGCAATAACAGTGATGTGCCAGATATAGTACAAGAAGCTTTTATAAAAGCTTATCGTGCTTTGCCTAATTTTAGAGGGGAAAGTGCTTTTTACACTTGGTTATATCGTATCGCAGTTAATTGCGCTAAAAATCATAGTGTTGCTCTTGGTCGTAAACCGCCAAGCAATGATGTTGAAGTGGAAGATGCCGAATTTTATGATGGTGGAGATGCGTTAAGAGAAAATGCTTCACCTGAAAAAGTTTTACTCACGGAAGAAATTAAAACTGTTATTTTTAAAACTATTGAGCAATTACCCGATGATTTGCGTATTGCCATAAACTTTCGTGAAATTGAAGGTTTAAGTTATGAGGAAATAGCCACTATTATGGACTGTCCTGTAGGTACAGTGCGCTCCCGTATTTTTAGAGCTCGTGATGCTATCGATAAAAAGATATCGCCCTTGCTTCATAATTACTAATAATGTGGCTAAGTAAGGTGTATTATTAATTATGCGCTTTTATCAATTATTTTTTGTGAGTTTAAAGGTTAACGTATGAGTGAAAGTAAGTTTGAGTCAATATCATCATTAGTTGATAATTACCGTGCACCTGAGCAAAGCTCAGAGCAGGCTATTGATGACATGCTCAAGGATGAACACTTATCAGCAACATGGCAGCAATATCACCTTATTGGTGATGTTATTCGCGATGAAATTCCACAAACACTGCAATTAGATTTGTCAGCAAAAATTGCCGAAGCAATTGCCGATGAGCCGAGTATTTTAGCGCCAAAGGCTGTCAACAAAGCTAGCAATCGGCAAGGTGGTTTCAAGGCAAAAGTTGTACAGTTAATAAAGCCTGTTGGACAGTTAGCTATTGCCGCTTCTGCAGCGGGTTTGATGATCCTTGGTGTTCAACAAAATACCGTTGATACCAACGAAGTTATTACTCCTAGCCAAGTAGTACAAACTAAGCCTTTGGCGGGCTTTGCTAACCCAGTTAGTTTTAACTATCAACAAAATACTCAGTCACACAAACAAGCAGCAATTGAACAAAGAATTGCGCAACAACGTCGCTTTCAAGCGCTGTTGTCCGATCACCAACAACAAGTAAAATTAAGTGCAGCTAAATCAGCACAACCAAAAGATACAAAGCAATCATCGCTAGAAAAAGATGAGTAAATAGTGAATAATTAATCTATTAACTTGCTTTGTAGTATATGCTGCAGCCTATTCTTGAGAACGCATGAAGATTTTATCTTTGAAACTCCCCATTAAGTTAGCTTTTTTACTCTCTATTGTTTCTGCTTGTTTTAGCTTTTCAACCCTTGCGGCTGATGCACAGCAAGCCAAGTTATCTTTAGAGCGATTATCACAATCATTACGCCAGTTAAATTTTAATACCTCATTTGTTGTGGTTAAAAATAATCAAGCTGAACCTTATCATTGGTTACATGGTGTTATTGATGTTCCTTTAAATAAAGACGCCAATGCTCAAAAAAGTACCGCTGATAATGGGCAAAAAGTTGAGCTTGAAATATTGGCATTATTAAATGGTCCTCGCCGTGATATTTTACGCGTCGGTAATACCGTTAGTTATATTGAGCCTGAGTATGCGCCGTATTCTATAGCTTCCGCACAAATTAGTGGCCCTATTCCGGCTATTTTTGGAAGAGATATTAGCGTCTTAGAAAATAATTACCATTTTGTATCTGTCGGCAAAAGTCGAGTGCTTGGCAGGGCAGCTCAGTTGATCCGAATTGTCCCTAAAGACGCCCATCGATATGGCTATTGGTTATGGTTAGATCAAGATAGTGGTCTACTGTTAAAGCTTGGCGTGATCACGCGAAAGGGAAAGTTACTTGAGCAAATTCAATTTACCCACTTAGAAATAACTCAAACCTTGTCTGAAAATTTAAAGCAGCTATATGTGACTGAGTTACCAAAAATTATTGAGCTTTCAGCCAAGGAAAATAGCACTGAGTTTACTTGGCAAGTCAACTGGTTACCTGATGGTTTTAAAGAAGTTAAATCAGATAGACATAGAATGAACAGTAGTAAGCAAGCTGTTGAGTTTATGCTTTTTAATGATGGTTTAGTGGACATTTCAGTGTATGTAAACCCCAGTCAAGATAAACAAAGAGCGATAGAGTATGCCAGTGATGGTGCTACATTAGTTTTAAATCAAGTAGTTAACAATATTGAAGTGAGTGTTGTCGGTAAAATACCTTTAGCCAGTGCAAAAGAAATTGTCAGCTCAGTTAGTTTTAATCGTCTTAAAGCTAATTAACCGCTATTTTTGTTGAGCTGAGCATGGGAATCAAATGGAAGAATTAGCAGAGGTCGTTGCCATTGAAGGTAATCAGATTACGCTAGTTAGCCAAGTGAAGTCTAGCTGCAGTAGCTGCTCGCAAGTTGATACTTGTGGTAGCGGTCAAGTGGCAAAAGCCATTCCACATAAAAAACTATCTTTTACCTTGCCTTTTCCTCAGTCATTATCTGCAGATATTAATCAAAGTATTGATATTCATGTGGGGGATTGCGTTATTTTATCGCTCCCTGAAGGGGATGTACTGCAAAGTGCATGGCAAGTTTATTTATTACCGTTAATAGGGTTATTTTCTTTTTCTGCACTTGGGCAGTTACTACTAAATCGAAAGGTTTTAACTCATGAGTTAATGGCACTGCTGCTTGGTATTGTTGGTGGTTATTTAGGCTATAAACTTGCGAAACATTTGCAAAATCAGCCGAGCAATGTAGTTAAATTGCAGCCTAAAATTCTACGTATTTTAACTAAGCCAATTAAAATAGCAGCAGTTGAAGATGAAAAATAGCATTAGCATTTTAAAATTCTGAACAAAAGATAGCCCCAGCGCGCTAAATTCGTTAAAATCACGCTATTCCCGATTTACTCGCTATCGTTGTAGCTTTTACTTGAACTCCCATTTATGAAAAACATTCGAAATTTCTCAATCATTGCCCATATTGACCATGGTAAATCAACTTTATCTGATCGCCTAATTCAACATTGTGGCGGTTTACAAGAACGTGAAATGGAAGCACAAGTGCTTGATTCAATGGATCTTGAACGCGAGCGTGGCATCACGATTAAATCGCAAAGTGTCACCTTAGATTATAAAGCAAAAGACGGTGAGGTTTATCAATTAAACTTTATCGATACGCCAGGCCATGTAGATTTTTCGTATGAAGTTTCTCGCTCTTTAGCCTCATGTGAGGGAGCGTTGTTAGTGGTTGATGCCGGACAAGGCGTAGAAGCACAAACTGTTGCAAACTGTTATACCGCCATTGAAATGGATTTAGAAGTCCTACCTATTTTAAATAAAATTGATTTACCACAGGCCGATCCTGAGCGAGTAAGCGAAGAAATAGAGCATATTATTGGCATCGATGCTACTGATGCGGTGACTTGTTCCGCTAAGACAGGTATAGGCATTGATGATGTATTAGAAACTATTGTTGAAAATATTCCTGCGCCAAAAGGCGACCCAAAAGCTAATTTACAAGCCTTGATTGTTGATTCTTGGTTTGATAATTACCAAGGGGTTGTTTCATTAGTGCGAGTGATGAATGGTGAAGTGAAGCGCGGCGATAAAATGTTGGTGATGTCTACCGGTCAAGTTCACCAAATTGATAAGGTTGGTATTTTCACTCCTAAGCAAACTGAAACTGGTGTTTTGCGCGCCGGTGAAGTTGGCTTTATTATTGCCGGCATTAAAGAAATTCATGGTGCGCCAGTGGGTGATACCATCACCATTAGTAAAAAAGAAACAACAGAGCCATTAGCTGGCTTTAAAAAAGCACAACCACAAGTGTATGCGGGTATTTTCCCCATCAGCTCAGATGATTATGAAAACTTCCGTGATGCTTTAAACAAACTTAGCTTGAACGACGCCTCACTTTTCTTTGAACCAGAAAATTCATCAGCACTAGGTTTTGGTTTCCGTATAGGTTTCCTTGGTATGTTGCATATGGAGATCATTCAAGAGCGATTAGCGCGTGAATATGATCTTGACTTAATAACCACTGCACCGACCGTAAATTATGAAATTGCCTGTAGCAATGGCGAAGTATTGTCTATTGATAATCCGGTAGATTTACCCGCAATTAATAATATTGATGAAATTCGTGAGCCTATTGTACAAGCCAATATTTTGGTGCCACAAGAGTATTTAGGTAGTGTAATCACCTTATGTATTGAAAAGCGTGGTGTGCAAAAAGATCTTATTTATCACGGCAATCAAGTAGCGGTAACCTATGAATTACCTATGGCAGAAGTGGTGATGGACTTTTTTGATAAGTTAAAATCAACTAGCCGTGGTTATGCTTCTCTTGATTATCACTTTTTACGTTTTGAACCTGCTGATATGGTGCGTGTTGATGTGATGATTAACGGTGACAGAGTTGATGCCCTTGCGATGATCACCCACAGAGATAACTCAGTTTCCCGTGGTCGTATGTTGGTAGATAAGCTTAAAGAGCTTATTCATCGTCAAATGTTTGATATTGCCATACAAGCAGCTATTGGTAATAACGTGATCGCTAGAACGACAGTTAAGCAGTTACGTAAAAATGTTACCGCTAAATGTTATGGTGGTGATATAAGTCGTAAGAAAAAACTTTTACAAAAGCAGAAAGAAGGTAAAAAGCGCATGAAACAAGTGGGTAACGTTGAAGTGCCTCAAGAAGCTTTTTTAGCCGTGCTTAAATTAGAAAAGTAAGTTAGAGAAACAAGGTAGGTGAGAATTTACTCTGACATCAGTCATTTAAAATACTATCTACAATTTTAAAGGAACAATATGGCCGTTTATTTTTCAATTATTTTAGTCGCAATTACTGTTATCACAGGCATTGTTTGGCTTGCGGATAAATTTTATTTGGCGCCTCAGCGCAAATTAAATGTTACTTCTGCGCAAGAGCAAAGCACAGTAGATTTACCCAAAGAAACCATTGCAACCTTGATGGAGCCATCACCACTGGTGGACACTTCCATTCAAATATTTCCAGTTATTGCCTTTGTTTTAATTTTACGTTCATTTTTGTATGAGCCATTTCAAATACCGTCAGGCTCTATGATGCCAACACTGCTTGATGGTGATTTTATTCTCGTTAATAAATTCAATTATGGTTTAAAAGATCCTGTCGCGCGCAATAAATTTGTTGATATTGGTTTACCGGAGCGTGGTGATGTTGTCGTCTTTAAATATCCACAAGATCCTCGTATTGACTATATTAAACGCGTCATTGGCCTGCCGGGGGATAGAGTTATTTATAAAAATAAATCCCTTTATATTAAACCTGCTTGTCAAGAGTCTGATGTTAAATGCCCTGAATTTACGCAAGTGATTAATAGCTTCACCAATAAATATCAAGGGCCCGATGCCGAAGAGGGGATGAATCAATTTGAAGCGGTTATGCTTGATAAAACCCATAATATTTTAAATGATCAATATACCATGCCAAGAACAAGTCATTATTTTCCCCAAGCTGGTACCGCAAGGGATGAGTTTTTAGTCCCTGCAGGTCATTATTTTGTCATGGGTGATAATCGTGATAATTCCTTAGATGGTCGTTTCTGGGGCTTTGTACCAGAAGAAAACCTTGTAGGTGAGGCGGTTGCTGTTTGGATGAGTTTTGACTTTAATCGTCCACACGATAGTTTTTTACCTCAGTGGGTACCCACCAATGTGCGCTTTGAACGTATTGGTGCTATCAACTAATGGCACTACATGTTAAAGCTAATAATGAGCAGGCTATTGCTCGCTTATCAAAAAATATTGGCTATAGCTTTAAAGATCCCAATTTACTGATCCAAGCCATAACCCATCGCAGTGCTAAAGGTCAGCACAATGAAAGGTTAGAATTTTTAGGCGATTCCATTTTAGGTTTTGTTATTGCTGAGGCTTTGTTTGAGCAGTTTCCTAAACATGATGAAGGCGATTTGACTCGCATGCGCTCTAGTTTGGTGAAAGGAGTTACCTTAGCTGAAATTGGCCGAGACTTTCATATAGGTGAGTATTTAATTTTAGGTCAGGGCGAGCTCAAAAGTGGTGGCCACCGTCGCGAATCAATTTTAGAAGATGCCATTGAGGCCATTATTGGCGCAGTTTATTTAGACTCTGATATCTCAGCATGTAAAGCATTAATTCTAGCTTGGTTTGCTAAGCGGTTAAGGGCAATAAAACCTGGCCATGAACAAAAAGATCCCAAAACTCGCTTGCAAGAATACTTGCAGGGTAGAAAAATTCCACTGCCTATTTATGATGTGATTGATACCACAGGACAGTCTCATAATCAGCAATTTACCGTACGCTGCAGTACCCAAGTCATTGACCATGAAGTTATTGCTAAAGGTACAAGTAGGCGCAAGGCAGAGCAAGAGGCAGCACAGCAAGTAATTGCAATTATAGATAAAGCTCATGCAGATAAAAAAGCTACTAAGCAAAAAAATATCGCTCACAAAAGGCAAAGTAAACCATGAAAAATGAAACTACACATGCTGGGTTAATTGCCATTGTTGGTCGTCCTAATGTTGGCAAATCAACTTTACTTAATGCTTTGCTTGGACAAAAGATTAGTATTACTTCTCGTAAGCCACAAACGACACGACATCGTATTTTAGGCATTTTAACCGAGGGTAATAAACAAGCTGTTTTAGTGGATACCCCTGGTCTGCATACGGAAGAAAAACGGGCCATCAATCGTTTAATGAACCGTGCAGCTGCCAGTTCAATTGCTGAAGTTGAGCTGATCGTTTTTCTGGTGGAGGGAACACATTGGACAGCGGATGATGAGCTGGTTTTAAACAAGATAAAGAAAAGTGGCGCTCCTTGTATTTTAGTGGTTAACAAAATTGATAATATTACTGATAAAGATGACTTGTTGCCACAATTGCAAAAACTTGGTGCTATGCACAACTTTACAGAAATTGTCCCTATTTCAGCGAGTAAAGGTCATGGTGTTGATACTATTGCTAAACTTTGCTTGGAGAGTTTACCTCAGAGCGATTTTTGGTTTCCTGAAGATCATATAACCGACCGTTCAAGTCGTTTTATGGCCTCAGAGATTATTCGTGAGAAGCTTATTCGCTTTACTGGCGATGAATTACCTTATTCAACGACAGTAGAAATAGAACAATTTAAAATGGACGACAAGGGCATTATTCATATTAATGCACTCGTGTTAGTCGAACGTGATAGCCAAAAACGTATGGTGATAGGCAATAAGGGTGAGCGTTTAAAAACCATAGGGCAAGAAGCTAGACGTGATATGGAAAACTTGTTTGACGCCAAAGTATTCTTGGAAACCTGGGTTAAAGTTAAATCTGGTTGGGCTGATGATGAACGAGCATTACGCAGTTTAGGCTATGGGGATGATTATTCTGGCTAAACATGAGTTAGGCGTTCAAGATTACCAGGCGCTAATACATTTAGCACATAGTTTTGATGTCAAATAAGTTGATAGAAGAAAGGGCTTTTGTGCTTCACACTAGGTCCTTTCAAGAAAATCAACTGCTGGTTGAACTGTTAACTGAAAATAGTGGCAAAGTATCTGCGTTAGTTTATGTAGGTCAATCTAAACGCTCTATTAAAAAAGGCATGTTACAACCTTTTTTACCATTAAGGTTAACATTTAAAGGGCAAGACACTGGCTTAAAAAGGATTACAAGTGTTGAAGCAAGCACTAAGTCTTATGCCTTAAGTAAAAACAGTTTATATAGCGCCTTTTATATTAATGAGTTACTGGTACGTTTATTAAATAACGAAATCATGTGTGAATCATTATTTGCTGACTATCAAAGCACCTTATCTTCACTATCTCAAGACTTACCTATAGCACCACAGTTAAGGCGTTTTGAACTATCTCTGCTCGATGAATTAGGATTATCATTTGATTTTAGCCCCGTATTTGATGAGAATAGCGATAGCGTTGCGGGTTTTTATTACCTTGCTGAACAAGGTTTTATGCCTGCTTATAAATTCGCTGTTAACAATATAACAACGCCATATTTTAACACACAGCACTTGCAAGCTATTGCTAAGCATGTTCATCATGATAAGCTGCTTTTAAATACACAAGCTGAGCAAACATTTAAACTATTAATGCGAGATGTGATTAACCACTTACTTGATGGTAAGCCCTTGAACAGCAGAAAATTATTTAAAAAAATAAGAGATAAGAAATGAAAGAAATACTATTAGGCGTCAATGTCGATCATATTGCTACTTTACGCCAAGCCCGTGGTACTAATTATCCTGATCCTGTCTATGCTGCTAGTGTAGCTGAGCATGCTGGCGCAGATGGTATCACTGTGCATTTACGTGAAGACAGAAGGCATATACAAGATAGAGATATTCATGTGCTAAAACAAACGCTGCACACGCGCATGAATTTTGAAATGGCGGTAACAGGTGAAATGGTCGCTATTGCTTGTGACGTAAAACCAGCATTTTGTTGTTTAGTGCCTGAAAAACGAGAAGAGCTAACCACCGAAGGTGGCTTGGATGTTGTAGGGCAACTAAGTAAAGTTTCTGATGCCGTTAAAAAACTCACTGGCGTGGGTACACAAGTGAGTTTATTTATTGATGCCGATAAAGCGCAAATAGATGCAGCCTTAGCAAGTGGCGCACCTTATATTGAAATTCATACTGGCCATTACGCTGATCTCACCACAGAAGATGCACAACAAGCTGAATTAGTGCGTTTAACTGATGGCATAAAATATGCCCATAGCATAGGGCTTAAAGTCAACGCAGGTCATGGCTTAAACTATTTTAATGTTAAACCTATTGCCGCTATTGAAGAAATAATAGAACTTAATATAGGTCATGCAATCATCGCCCGTGCAGCTATTGATGGCTTAGATAAAGCAGTACGTGATATGAAGGCACTAATGCTAGAAGCAAGAAGTGGCCTTTAGTAATGCCAGTTGTTGGGATTGGTACAGACATCATTGAAATTAACCGTATTGTAAATATGGCTGATGGCACACGAGATCGTTTAGCAAAGCGAGTGCTGACAGAAGTAGAATACCAATATTATCAGCAAACCAAGCGCCCGGAGCGCTATTTAGCAAAACGTTGGGCGGGAAAAGAGGCTGCGGCTAAAGCATTGGGAACGGGTATTGCTAATGGTGTCTCCTTTCAGCATATTAGTATTATATCGCTGACCACAGGGCAACCTACCTTGGTGCTTAGTGAGCGCGCTTTAGAAATAGCAAATGCGATGAATGCTAGCCATTGGCATATATCGCTTGCTGATGAAAAGCATTATGCAACGGCTTTTGTAACGCTTTCATAGTGTTATAAAGAGATAAAAACAAGTTAAAAGATATATTGAATTTACTTTTTTGTTTGTGTGTGTTTTTTGTACTATACTTAGACTAGGGCGGTACTATAAGTAGTACGCTTTGGTTTAATTAACGCAAGCAAAGGAGTGAGAATAAGCGTGGGAGTATGTGATAATGCAAGCACAAGAGAAACCTATGCTGGAGAGGCGGGGAAATGCTCCGGAGCAATCAGTATGGTGGAATAAGTTGTCTTTGGCACAAAAATTTTCTGCTAGCAGCTTAGGTAAGTTTGGTTATGAGTTATCTTTTGTTCGTAATGAACAAGGGCGGAGCTTGGCTGTACTGACCTGCAATTCAGGTGTTGCCGTGATCACTGAAGATGGTGATATTAATACCTCCCCAAATATCAGCATTCGCGATTAATACTATAAATTAATTATCTATTAAGATACGTTTGTGTCTATTTCCTCAAGCACTTTTGGTGCTGCTGCTAAAACCTGCTCTATATGCTCAAATAATTCTAAAAATTCAGGCTCTAAATTACCTAAAGTGACATCTTTTTTTAATTGTGTCTCAAGTCGCTGGCAGATATCACTTAAATTTGGGGCTCCTGTATAACAACAAGCACCATTGAGTTTATGAATTAAGGATTTTAATTGAGCCGCATCTTTATCGAGTAATGCTTGTTTAATATCTTGTTGGTTATTAGGTAAACTGTTCACCAAACCTTCTAGAATTTCTTTGGCCAATGCTATTTTTCCGCCCGTACGTTCAAGTGCTAATGGCCAATCAATAATAGCTGAATTATTCTCTTTTTTAACAAAAAGATCATCCAGAAGATCATCATCATCAAAACAGATAAAGCTCTGAAAATCACAATATTCATAAATAATATGACTCAGCATAGTCTCATCAATAGGTTTAGTTAAATAGGCATTAAAGCCTAATTGCTGCAATTTTTCTTTTTCTCCATTTAATGCATGTGCAGTGACGGCAATGATAGGAGTGTTACGATTAAATGTTTCATTTCTAATCGCTTTAAGAGCACTAATACCATCCATTATAGGCATCTGAATATCCATAAAAATTAAAGAGAAAGTTTCATGTTTGCATAACTCTAAAGCTTTCATGCCATCGTTGGCCAGTGTTACGTCGGCGACTTGCTCAAGTAATAAGGTATTTATTAACTTTAAATTGGCTTCGTTATCATCAACCGCTAACACTTTTATTGGCAATATTTTTTTATTGGTTATTAATTGGTTGTGTTGTTTAGCGAGTAAAGCAAAGTTGAGTTTATTTGCGGTGACAGGCTTACTTAAGCAACTTAAAGCACCGCTAGAGATCAAAGCATCCTGCAAACTAGGTGAGTTACTGTTAATGGCTAGATGGATCTTACTAATGTACGGTGTGATCTGTGCGATGATTTTTTTTAATTCACTTAATGCTGTGGCAGTATTGTTGTGGCCTATTAGTGCATACTCAAAACTGTTGCCATCGTGAGCTGTCTTTTCTGTTATTGCGTGCTTTAACTGAACTAAGCTATTGACACATGTCACTTGCATTTGCCAGCTGGTAAGAATATCACAAGTTGCAGCTCTAGTATGATTGTGTGGCTCGAAGTACAAAATACTTTTATTGGCTAAGTGCTGGCTGTTTAATGTATTATTAAGTGGCAAAGAATTTACACCACATTCAAAATCAAACCAAAAAGTTGACCCTTGATTTGCATTACTGCTAAAACCAATACTTCCTTTCATTTCATAAGCAAGGCGTTTACAAATAACCAAGCCTAAGCCTGTACCTCCGTATAAGCGAGTGATACTTTGATCTGCTTGAGCGAAGGCTTTAAAAATTGTTTGTTGCTGTTCATTATTCATGCCGATACCTGTATCGGTAACGGTAATTTTTATTGCTGCATTTTTAGCTGTTATATCCTTATGGGTAATATCAATCACCACTGACCCCTGTTGGGTAAACTTTATGGCGTTACTCACTAAATTACTCATGATTTGTTTAATGCGCATAGCATCACCGAGTAAGGAGTCAGGAATTGAAGCGGCGATATTTATTGATAACTCAATATTCTTTTTATGAGCGCTAGGTGCTAATAAAACCAGAGTATCTTCAATGGCTTCCCGAAAAGAAAAAGGAATACTTTCGATTACCATTTTACCCGCATCGAGTTTAGAAAAATCAAGAATATCATTGATGATAGTGAGTAAGTTATTTGCTGATCTATCGATAGTTTGCAAGTAATCTCGCTGTGGATCACTTAATGGCGTTTTTAAAACTTGGCGGGTAAAGCCAATAACACCATTTAATGGCGTTCGTAACTCATGGCTCATATTAGCTAAAAACTCAGATTTGATTTTGTTAGCTTCTTGGGCTTTTTTCTTGGCAATACTCAACTCAACGTTTTGAATTTCAAATTGCTCCAAGCTTTCACGCAAATCAATAGTAGCTTGATCAATGCTGCCTTGCATTTCGTTTTGGTAATTACCCAGCGATTGTGCCATGGTGTTAATACCATTTTTAAGAAAATTTAATTCGCCTATTAGTTGACCGCTCACTCTGCTTTCAAGCTTACCTTCACGAATTCTATCAATTGCTTGCACCATGGAATTGACAGGTTTGGCAACATTGCTAATTAACCTTATCGCAAAAATACCGCTAAGCACTGCGCCTAAGAAAGCCATAGTAAACGCGATAAGGTATTGACTTTGTTGCTTGAATTTTATGCTACCTTGATCTACTTTGATAGCAATATAACCAAGTGCATAAGGGCTGTTTTTTACTGGGTTTTGGCTTTTATCAATTTTATACTCATCGATAATAGGGCTGCGATAAATAATGAAGTCATTAATTTTCTCTGCTTGTGTATAGGTTGGCAGTTTTTCACCTGCTTTCAAACGCATAGTGTTGGTGTCACCATGATAAGCGCTGGTGACAAAAACTTGATTATCTAAGGTAAATACGGCGATACTTTTAATGATACTTGATTGGCTGCGGTGAGCGAAACTAATAATACGGCGAAGCTTTTCGCGATTATTATCCATCAAGGGGGGTATGCCAGCAATAGCTAAGGGCTCAATGATGCTTTGTGCCCTGATATCTAAAGCCTCATCCATCTCCGCATTGCGGCTATAAGAAAAATATCCAGCAAGCCCAAAACCGATTAAGGCGGTTGGCACAATGGTGAGTAATATTACCCAGTCTTTAAGACTTATTTTATGCATTACTTGTGAACTATCCCTATTACTTAACAAGAGTTAATAAGAGAACTCATGGGGGAACTAGTGTAAAATACTCTCTTTTATAAAGGTTATAATGTCATAAGCTTTAGCAAATTTATATAGTTTAGCTTGTTGGCAGCAAATTTAATCTTCTCTCCACTATTTTTCTAGGTAGACAGAAAATGGCAAACTTTTTTAAGGCCAGTGATAAAAGGCCAACCAAAGCCAAAATCAAATCAAATGTAGTGATTAATATTGATAAGCTCGATATGAATGGCTGTGGTGTAGGTAATTATCAAAATAAAGCTATTTTTATTGATGGCTGTTTACCCCTAGAGAAAGTTGAAGCTCGCCTTGTCGAACAAAAAAATAAATTTTATCGAGCTAAGTTAATCAAGGTAAATGTTGCTAGTAGCAAAAGAGTTAGGGTGCAGTGCCAGCACTTTAGTCTTTGTGGTGGCTGTGATTTACAGCACCTCGATTATGAAGAGCAGTTAGTTTTTAAACAGCAAAAAGTCACAGAGCTATTATCACGAAGTGGCATTGATAATAACGTTATTAGTCAACTACCCTGGCAAGAGCCTATTGTTAGCCAGCCATGGCATTATCGAAGAAAAGCGCGAATCGGTGTGCAGTTTGATAAAAAATCTCAAGCAACTATTGGTTTTCGCCAAAAAGCGACTAATCAATTAGTGTCGATAAAATCGTGCTCGACATTAATTAAGCCTCTGAGTGATATTTTTCCTATCTTACAAACCTTGATAGCAAAACTTAGTGTTAAAAAAGCTATTGGTCATATTGAAGTCATCGGTACGCAGGGACAACATAGTGAGCAAGTCCTTACTCTTGTTGTTAGGCAGTTGAGAGCATTGAGTGAACAAGATCGCGTATTATGGCTAGCTTGTGCACAACAGCATCAATGGCAGGTTGTTTTTGATTTAGGTAAAAATAACGTTGAGCAATTAACTGATCATCAAGCGCTAACGTATACCTTAATTGATGATATTGATATAGCCTTTGTCAGTGATGATTTTATTCAGGTTAACCAAGATGTGAATAAAAATATGATAGAGCAAGCTATTAATTGGCTTGCACTTGAGTCTAGTGACCGATTATTAGATTTATTTTGCGGGTTAGGAAATTTCAGTTTACCTATCGCAAAAAGAGTCGAGCAAGTGGTTGGTGTTGAAGGTGTACAAACCATGGTCGATAAAGCCAAAACTAATGCGGCAAAAAACCAACTGGGTAATTGTCAGTTTTATCAGGCTGATTTAAATAGCGCTTGGCTTGAGCAAAGTTGGGCGAAAAATAATTTTACTAAAGTGTTACTCGATCCCGCCAGAGCAGGTGCCCAGTTAGTGGTATCGCAACTAGCTAAATTAGCCATTGGCACTATTTTATATGTTAGCTGTGACCCAGCCACGTTGGCAAGGGATAGCCAGATTTTACTGACACAAGGTTACAAAATTGAAAAAATAGCCTTAATTGATATGTTTTCTCAAACAAAGCATGTTGAGACTATGATATTGTTCAGCAAATAGAACCTCATTATTATCGATCGTCGCTCTTAGCGATAAAGGAAAACCCATGGTTTCGGTGCGTAAATCACATCAAGTCGTTAGCATTAACTTCCAACATTGGTTGGATGAACTTTCCTTACCTGAAAGTAAACATCAAGCACTGGCTCAATTATGGCAAACAGTCGCCATCGACTTTCAAAAACGTGAAGATTGCTTGCTAAAAGCAATGGAAATGGTAGAAATTTTATCAAGTCTTAATTTAGAACAGGACTCATTATCTGCTGCATTTCTGACACCTCTTTTAGAAAGAGCGTTAATTTCGAAAGAGTTTGTTAGCGATAATTTTAGTAACGAGGTGGTATTGCTTTGCCGAGGCGTTGAGCAAATGGCAGCGATTAAAGAACTCAGCAAAGGACAAAATATTAGCCAAACTAATACGGGCAATATAGACAATATTCGCCGTATGTTGTTGGCTATGGTGGAAGATGTACGGGCTGTGGTTATTAAACTTGCCGAGCGTTTATGTGATTTACGTAGTCAAAAAAATAGTGATGAAGAAAGTCGTGTTTTAGCGGCAAAAGAAAGTGTAAATATATATGCGCCATTGGCTAACCGTTTAGGTATTGGTCAGTTAAAGTGGGAGTTAGAAGATATCTCTTTTCGCTACCTTCATCCGCAAGTGTATAAAAAAATAGCTAAGTTGCTGGATGAAACTCGCCTTGAGCGGGAGCAGTATATGAGTGATTTTGTTAGTAATTTAAACCAACAATTACAAGACCTGCAAATCAAGGGGACGGTGTACGGTAGGCCAAAACATATTTACAGCATTTGGAAAAAAATGCAGCAAAAATCCCTCGACTTTGAGCAATTATTTGATGTGCGTGCGGTGCGTGTTGTGGTGGATAAAATACAGGACTGCTATTCTGCGTTAGGTATTGTCCATACCCAATGGCGACATTTAGCTAATGAGTTTTCTGACTATGTCGCTACGCCAAAACCTAATGGTTATCAGTCTATTCATACCGTTGTTCTTGGCCCTGAGGGTAAATCGGTTGAAATTCAAATAAGAACTGAACAAATGCATGATGATGCTGAGCTTGGGGTTGCTGCTCATTGGCGCTATAAAGAAGGTGGCGCTAGTGGCAAAAGTAATAGCTTTGATGACAAAATAGGCTGGCTGCGTAAAATCTTGCAATGGCAAGACGATGTGGCTGAAAGTGGTGAGCTGCTAGATGAACTACGTAGCCAGGTTTTTGAAGATAGAATTTATGTCTTTACTCCTGGGGGGGATGTTATTGACCTACCCATGGGGGCAACACCATTAGATTTTGCTTATTATATTCACTCAAACGTTGGTCACTGCTGTATTGGTGCTAAAGTGTTTGGCAAAATTGTGCCTTTCACCCACCGACTGCAAACTGGCGATCAAGTTGAAGTATTGACCAGTAAAAAACCTAACCCGAGCCGTGATTGGTTAAATCCAAATTTAAACTATATTCATTCATCAAGAGCAAGAGCAAAGGTTCAACACTTTTTCAAACAGCAAGATAGGGGTAAGCACCTTTTACAAGGGAAGGAGCTGCTTGACGCTGAATTAGCTAAACTAAGCCATTTAACGGTAAATCAAACCGAGCTTAAAAAGGTCGCAGAGCGTTTTAATGTTAAAACTATTGATGATTTATATGCAGCGATAGGTTCAGGCAATGCGCGCTTACAGCAAGTTGTTAACTATTTTGTGCAATTGGACGATAAATTAAAGCCCGTTGAAGAGATTGACCCTCAAAGCCTAGTTAGACAATCCTCAATGGATAAAAAACTGTCATCAGACAGTAATGGCATCACTGTGTCAGGTGTTGGCAATTTACTCACCCATATGGCTAAGTGCTGCTCTCCTGTACCGGGTGATGATATTTTAGGTTTTATTACCCAAGGTCGCGGTATTTCGGTGCATAGGGTGGATTGTGACCAACTTGCTAATGCATTAAACCAACAACCAGAAAGACAAGTAGAAGTACAATGGGGCATTGATGACAAGCAAAGCTATCAAGCGAGTGCGCAAATTATTGCTAGCGATAGACAAGGTTTATTTCGTGATATATCGACCATTATTGCCAATGAAAAAATCAGCATTGTCGGCATTGAAAGTAATACCGATAAAATTAAACAAACCATGAGCATGACTGTGAAAATGGAAGTGACTAGTAGTGAATTGCTCACTAGAGTACTCGATAAACTACAGCAGCTTGATGATGTTGTTGAAGTAAAAAGATTGTAGTTCACGCTTTAATGCATTTAAAAACTAGCGCCTGAATGATAAAAAATTTGAGATGAACATGTTAAATGATAAACCTTCAATAGAAAAATTACGTTGGATTATGTCCAAGCTTCGCGATCCTCAAACGGGCTGCCCTTGGGATATCAAACAAGATTTCACCTCAATTACTGCCCATACCATTGAGGAAGCTTATGAAGTTGTTGATGCCATCGAACAAAATGATTTTGCCGAGCTGAATAAAGAATTAGGTGATTTGTTATTTCAAGTGATTTTTTATAGTCAACTTGGCCAAGAGCAACAGTTATTTGATTTTGATAGTGTTGTCGAGTCTATTTGTGAAAAGCTAATTCGACGTCATCCGCATGTGTTCAGTGATGCTGACTTGAGTAGTGATGGGCAAATAAAAGCTAACTGGGAAAATGAAAAAGCCAAAGAACGTAAGGTAAAGAATAATCAACAAGACTTGGGTATTCTTGCCGACATTCCTAAAAACTTACCTGCTTTATCGCAAGCGGCAAAAATTCAAAAGCGCTGTGCTCATGTTGGCTTTGATTGGCATGATATTGCTGATGTCTTTGCAAAAATCGAAGAGGAAGTGCAAGAAGTTAAAGAAGAACTTGAAGCTGAAAAAATGAACCAAACAGCACTAGGTGAAGAGCTGGGGGATTTAATGTTTGCTGTGGTGAACTTATGTCGTCATGCCAAACAAGATCCTGAAACACTGCTGCGCCATGCCAATCAAAAGTTTACCAAACGCTTTTACGGCGTTGAGGACCAAGTAAAAGAATCGGGTAAAAACTTTACCGATCATGATTTAGAGCAACTAGAGCAATATTGGCAAAATGTAAAATTACAAGAGAAGACGCTAAAATGAAAGCCCTGAAAAATCACCCCTGTGCTCAGGTAACTATTGGTTTAACCAACCCTAAAAGTCCAAGTAATGTTGGCTCAGTGATGCGCGCTGCTGGTTGCTATGAGGTTGATCAAGTGCTTTATAGTGGTAAGCGTTATGCGCAAGCTGCAAAGTTTAGTGGTGCTAAACTTAATACCGACACTAAAAAAGTACGTGAAACCATTCCTTTAATAGCCATAAGCGATTTTGACGGTGTGAAAACGCAGCTGGAAAATTTACCACAAACAACTAAAATTATTTGTGTAGACTTAGTCGAAGGAGCAATACCATTACCGCACTTTCAGCATCCTGAACAGGCGCTTTATATTTTTGGACCTGAAGATGGTACTATTAGCCAAGCCGTGATTGATAGTGCTGATGATGTTGTTTACATACCGACAGTAGGCTGTATGAACTTGGCGGCTACAGTGAATGTTTTACTCTACGATAGGTTGGCTAAATCATTGGTTGAAAACGATCAAACCGAAAGTGATACCGCGTTAATCAGAAAAAGTCGGGACACAAATAACAAAGTTAAAGTGGCTGCTAAAATTAACCTAGTAGCAGAGAAATAAATAAGGATCTGTTGTGGAGCAAAATCAGCAATCACTCGTTAAGCCAAACGTTGCTTTAGATGAATGCCCTATACCTGTTTCTACTAGAAGCAAGGTAAAAGTTTTTTTATGGAAAGTCACCGGTGTTTTTTGTGTTGGCTTAGCTATTCTAGGCGCCATTTTACCTATCTTGCCTACCACTGTATTTCTGATTATGGCAACCGCTTGTTTCGCAAAGTCCTCACCGAGAATGCAGCGCAAACTACTTAATAATAAAACCTTTGGGCCACTTATTCATGAGTGGCAGCAACATCGCAGTATTCCTCGAAAAGCCAAAAGAATCGCACTGTTAACCATCTTACTATCTATAGCTTGGTCAGCATATTTACTACAAGATGCTATGCTAATTGCACTGGTTATATTGTTGGTGACAGGCCCTTTTATCTTTTTATGTCGAATGCCAGTTAGCAAGTAACCATCACATCAGGTTAATTTCTTGCTAAGAGAGTGCCTTAGCGACTAAGGCCATTAAATGTTCAGGTAAGGTCAACTTTAGGGCAATATTATGGGCTTGTGCTGACATTTTTTTCCACGTTAATTGCACAATACGAATAATTTTGGCTTCATTGTCCTTTTCAATATATTGACGGGCAAATTCTTCAAAATAGTGTTCAAGAAAAACTAAGCAAGCGACATCTTCTAAAGTTTGACTATCAGCGTTTAACTGGCTATGGGTTTTATTTTTTAAGTTTTCTTTGCAAATAATAGAAGCTGTTTGGCTTGCTTGCTCTTTGTTATAACCATGCTCAAGGATAGTTTGCGCAGCTAACTCAGCATGAAATTTACCCAAAGCAATGCGCCATTGATAGTAGCCCGCTTTACCTTGTTCAAATTCACTGCGCTTTATATGCCAGCGTTTTATATGTTGTGCACGCACGGCTATTTGTAACAGCTCGTTGGCTTGTGGCCAGTGTTGAGCTAGACAAGCGCTCATACGTTGGCCGTATATAAGCTCCTTAGGATACTCTTTAGCGTTTGATAACGTGATGTTGGTATCTTCACGGTTAATATCATCAATAGCCGATAATACATTTTTCAATTGATTTGTCATAAGAAAGTTACATAAGAAAACAGGCGAGTATCATAACGATTAATAGCAGATAAAAAAATGTTTTTTTACTGTTGAGCCGTGTGTTGTTATTGTTGTTAGCTTCGCTTTTAAGTATAATGCTTTCCCGTCCTGCTTTATTTACATTTGTGTTGCCTTTTACTCGTTTTTTAGTGTTTTCTTGACTAAAATTGAAGGCAATTGTTGGCGATATGCCAGTGAATTACATGTAGAAATAAAAAGCACAAAATTTCTGTTTTCCTTACATCGGTGTAGACATGACAACTAGATATATTTTTGTTACTGGCGGCGTAGTTTCGTCTCTTGGTAAAGGTATTGCTGCAGCCTCATTGGCAGCAATCCTTGAAGCACGTGGTTTAAAAGTAACCATGTTGAAACTTGACCCTTATATTAATGTCGATCCCGGCACTATGAGCCCAATTCAACACGGTGAAGTATTTGTTACTGAAGATGGTGCAGAAACTGATTTAGATTTAGGCCATTACGAACGTTTTATTCGCACCAAAATGACCAAGCGCAATAACTTTACTACTGGCCGTATCTATCAAGATATTTTAGCGCGCGAGCGTAAAGGCGAGTTTTTAGGTGCTACTATTCAGGTTATCCCTCATATTACTAATGACATTAAACGTCGTGTTATTGAAGGGGCTGAAGGCTACGATGTAGCTATGGTTGAAGTAGGTGGTACGGTAGGTGATATTGAATCACAACCCTTCTTAGAAGCTATCCGTCAACTGGCCACTGAAGTTGGTCGTGAACGCGCGATGTTTATGCATTTAACCTTAGTGCCTTACTTAGCTGCTTCTGGCGAAATTAAAACTAAGCCTACTCAGCACTCGGTAAAAGACTTACGCTCTATCGGTATCTTTCCTGACATTTTAGTATGCCGCTCTGATCGCGCTATCCCTAATGGTGAACGTGCAAAAATTGCTTTGTTTTGTAATGTTGAAGAAAAAGCTGTTGTTTCTATGCGTGATGTCGATAGTATTTACAAAATTCCAGCGTTATTAAAAGCCCAAGGCGCTGATGAGTTAGTTGCTAATCGTTTTGGTTTAGACGTACCTGAAGCTGATTTAACTGAATGGGAAGAAGTGCTTTATCATGAAGCCAACCCTAAAGGCGAAGTTAGCATTGGTATGGTAGGCAAATATATTGAATTGCCAGATGCCTATAAATCAGTAAATGAAGCACTAAAACATGCTGGGCTTAAAAACCAAGTAACCGTTAATATTAAGTATGTTGACTCACAAGATGTGGAAGTTAAAGGTACTGATATATTAAAAGATTTAGACGCTATTCTAGTGCCGGGTGGTTTTGGTGAACGTGGTGTTGAAGGTAAAATTTTAGCGGCACAATATGCCCGTGAAAATAAAGTGCCTTATTTAGGTATCTGTTTAGGTATGCAAGTAGCATTAATTGAGTTTGCTCGTAATGTAGCTGGCTTAACTGATGCTCATAGCACAGAGTTTAATGTAGAAACACCGCATCCAGTGGTTGGTTTAATCAGTGAGTGGTTAGATGAGGAAGGCCAAATAGAGTATAGGTCTGAAAACTCTGACTTGGGCGGAACTATGCGTTTAGGCTCACAATTGTGTCACCTACTGAAAGGTACCAAGGTATGTGACGTATATGGCAGTGAAACTATTAATGAAAGACACCGTCATCGTTTTGAGGTAAATAATAACTACCGTGAACAATTAAGCCAGGCTGGTTTAACCTTCTCGGGTTTATCAACGGATAAAAGTTTAGTTGAGGTGATTGAAATAGCTGATCACCCATGGTTTATTGCTGGGCAGTTCCATCCAGAGTTTAATTCGACTCCTCGAGATGGTCACCCATTATTTGAAGGCTTTGTTGCTGCTTCTTTTGAACATCAAAAACAGCAGTCAAGTTAAATATATACCATACTATAAGCCGTGACCTAAGTGTTACGGCTTTGTTTTTTTAAGCATTTGTCAATCGTCACTCTTGTAGTGCAAGTAACTGGAACTTGCTATTTCAATAAGGCTCTAGTTCAACGGTACAACGAGAATGATAAAAAATTTAATTTTAAAGCTTGTAAAGGAAAGATAATGTCAAAGATCAGTAAAATTTTAGCGCGCGAGATCATGGATTCTCGTGGTAACCCAACGGTTGAAGCAGACGTATATTTGGAATCTGGTGCTTGGGGGCGTGCAGCGGCACCGTCTGGTGCATCAACGGGCTCTCGTGAAGCTCTAGAATTACGTGATGGTGATAAATCACGTTATTTAGGTAAAGGTGTATTGAATGCTGTAGCTGCCATTAAAAATGACATTACTCCTGCGCTTATTGGTCAAAGTGCTTTAGAGCAAGCTAACATCGACAAAATCATGATTGATTTAGACGGTACTGAAAACAAAGAAAAATTTGGTGCAAATGCTATTTTAGCGGTATCGCTTGCGGTAGCAAAAGCGGCGGCAGTAGATAAAGGCGTGCAACTGTTTGAACATATTGCCGACTTAAATGGCACTTCAGGTGTTTACAGCTTGCCATTGCCTATGATGAATATCATTAATGGTGGTGAACACGCTGATAATAACGTAGATATTCAAGAGTTTATGGTTCAGCCTGTGGGCGCTAAAAACTTTAGTGAAGCATTACGCATGGGCGCTGAAATCTTTCATGCCTTGAAAAAAGTATTATCAAGCAAAGGCTTAAATACTGCTGTTGGTGATGAAGGTGGTTTTGCACCAGATTTAGCGTCGAATGCTGATGCTTTAGCGGTTATTAAAGAAGCAACTGCGGCTGCCGGCTATACATTGGGTAGCGATGTTACCTTAGCAATGGATTGTGCCGCATCTGAATTTTATGATGGCGACAAAGGCATTTACGATCTTAAAGGTGAAGGTAAGCAGTTTACCGCCAATGAATTTTCTGATTTCTTAGCTCAACTTTGTGAAGAGTACCCTATTGTTTCTATCGAAGATGGCTTAGACGAGTCAGATTGGGATGGTTTTGCTTATCAAACTAAAATACTAGGTGATAAAGTACAAATTGTTGGTGATGACTTATTTGTAACCAATACTAAAATCTTAGCACGTGGTATTGAGCAAGGTATTGGTAACTCTATCTTAATCAAATTCAACCAAATTGGCTCACTAACCGAAACGTTAGCGGCAATCAAAATGGCTAAAGATGCTGGTTTTACTGCGGTAATCTCTCATCGAAGTGGTGAAACTGAAGATGCAACTATTGCTGATTTAGCGGTAGGAACTGCTGCCGGTCAAATCAAGACCGGTTCTTTATGTCGTAGTGATCGTGTCTCTAAGTATAATCAATTATTACGTATTGAAGAGTTCTTAGGTGATAAAGCAATCTTTAATGGTTTATCTGAAGTGAAAGGTCAATAACCAGCAAATTTTTTGCTGTTTACCTCAATAGCAGCGTTGCTTGTACTTATTGACTAAAGTCAACTCCGTGCAAGCGCCTTGCTCTTGAGCTAACTATCTTCAATTTGATGGGTAATATCAGTACATATATAACATAAGTAAAACCGATACCTACTGGTATCGGTTTTTTTATGGGAAATTTTATCTTTTCATCATAATCAAGTATGCTTAAAGACTAATAAGTAAGTTATTGATTTTTAACATCTCATGACACAAGCATCTCTTTGGCAAGATAATAAGCAAAATACTGCTTTTGCAGAAATATGCAATGCTCTTTACGAGCGAGAGTTACGCTTGCTTGCCTGTGCTGATATTGCCAGTGCTAAAGGAGTTCAAGGACGTTTAAAAAGCTTATCCCATTACATTAATATAACCGCTAATTTAATGACCAGGGTAAATGAGCAAAATAAATCGCCACTAACATTAGATGTGCAAAATGCTACTTGGTCGGCAAAGCAATCTAGCCAATTACCGTTAACGGGTGAGGAAGATGGTGTTATTTTTTCATGGTATTTAGCGTTACTCAATAAAAAAAATAAATCTTTGTTGGGCTTAGTGGTGCCAGTGCTTGTTGAAGATCATATTATTTTAGATTGTATTGATGGCGTTGATGCAGATAAAAATCGTCTTAGAACAAATGTTTCAGGTTGGTTTTCATTAATATCTGGTGATGACCAAGCAACAGTTGCTGCAAATGCCAGACGACTGCTAAAGCCTAATAAAAAAGTCATGTTATCAGCTTGCGCCGGTCATCGTTGGCAACATTGTCAAAGCAAAACAAAATTAAGACCTATCATTCCTTCTTTACGAGAATTATTACTTTCGTGTGCCATAAACTGGCAAAACTTTAAACAACCTTTAGCCTTATAAATATACCCAAGCCACCTGAAACTCGCATCTTAAGGTGGCTTGGGTATAATAACCACATATAAACATTTACACTTGCCGTCACCTTTATATAATAGTGACAATTTATCGTATTGTTCAGGTTTTCATGCGGGCATTCACAGCACTTTTGCTGATCCTATTATCATTATTACAATACCGCCTTTGGTTTGGTAAAAATAGTGTGCCTGATTATTACGATTTACAAGAAGAAGTAACAAGACAACAAGCGGCTAATGAGAAATTAAAACAGCGTAATAAACTCCTTTATGCTGATACCGATGATTTGAAATTGGGTAGCGAAGCTATTGAAGAGCGTGCTCGTAATGAATTAGGTATGATTAAAGAAAATGAAACCTTCTTTCGCTTAATACCCAGTAAAGAGACTAGCCGTAAAAATAATGCAAGTGTATCAAATTTATCCAAGGAAGAAGGTTAATGGTTAATACATTTAACCAGCAGTTTATCGTCATTGTACCTGCTGCCGGTGTTGGTAAACGTATGTTAGCAGCATGCCCCAAACAATATCTCAAAATTAATAATGAGAGCATTTTAGTTCATACGGTTAATCGTTTACTTAGCCATGAAAAAGTCGCCAAAATTATTTTAGCCCTCAGTGATGACGACGATTACTTTGCGCAAACTGCCTTAGTCAATAATCCTGATGTTATTAGAGTATCAGGGGGAGAAGAGCGGGTTGACTCAGTGTTAAGTGGCTTGCGAGCAGTTGATGAAACAATATTTGAGTGGGTTTTGGTGCATGATGCAGCTCGCCCCTGTGTGAGTCATCATGATATTGATCTACTTATTGAGCGATGTTTACGTCAAAATACAGGTGGCTTATTAGCTGCCCCGGTGGTGGATACCATTAAGCAAAGTGATAATACAACTGCTGCGCTTCAAGTAGCTGACACCATAGATCGTAGTCAGTTATGGCATGCATTAACACCACAGATGTATAAAACTAGTGAGTTAAAGCAAGCTATTGAACAAGCACAAGCGCAAGGTTTAGCTATCACAGATGAATCATCAGCAATAGAGCAGGCGGGGTTACCTAGCCTATTAGTCTCGGCAAGTCGTGAGAATATAAAAATTACCCGTCCTGAAGATTTAGCGTTAGCCGCTTTTTATCTTCAGCAGCAAATTAAAAAAGAGGATAATACATGCGCATAGGTCATGGTTTTGACGTTCACAAGTTTGGCGGCTCAGGGCCTGTGGTATTAGCGGGTGTTGCGATTCCTTTTGAACAAGGTTTTATTGCTCACTCAGATGGTGATGTCGCGATTCATGCACTTTGTGATGCTATATTAGGTGCGCTTTGTTTAGCTGATATTGGCAATCATTTTCCTGATACCGATGGCCAATATAAAAATATTTCCAGCCGTATTTTATTACGTCATGTCGTTGGTTTAATGACTGAAAAAGGTTATCAACTGGGTAACGCCGATATCACCATTGTGGCTCAAGCACCAAAAATGGCACCGCACTTATTTGCTATGCGTGAGTGTTTGAGTGAAGATTTAAACTGCGATATTAATCAAGTTAATGTCAAAGCAACAACAACCGAAAAACTGGGTTATACCGGACGAAAAGAAGGGGTGGCTGTGCACAGTGTAGTGTTGCTTTCCCCTATCTCTCAATAAATTAAGGAAAGTAATGTTACCAGAACTTAGCTTTTTGCACGGTAAACCTGAATCTACCGGGCTATTAAGAAGCCAGCCAAGTGACTTTAAAGTATTTGAACAGCTACCTTTTTTACCTTGCGGTGAAGGTGAACACTTATTTATTCATATACGAAAAACGGGGGCAAACACCGTTTTTGTTGCACGGGAGTTAGCTAAATATTTTAACCTAAAAGAGCAATTAGTTTCGTACGCAGGTTTGAAAGATAGGTTTGCGGTTACAGAGCAATGGTTTGGTGTGCATGTACCGGGTAAAAAAGAATATGACTTAAGTGATCTAAATATAGAAGGCGTTGAAATACTCAGTTATAAACGGCATAACAAAAAGTTACGCACAGGGGCATTAACGGGTAATCGTTTTGAATTGATTTTACGAAATGTTACCCAGCTAAAAGCGCTGCATGAACGCTGGCAAAACATTGTTGAACAGGGTGTGCCTAACTATTTTGGTGAACAACGTTTTGGCATTGATGGTGGTAATATTGACCGTGCTTTGGCATTGTTTTCAGGCACTAAAGTAAAAGATAAGAAAAAGCGGGGTATGTATTTATCCGCCGCACGTTCATGCATTTTTAACAATATTATCAGCGAACGCATCAAAGACAATATTTTCACTCAGCTACAAGCTGGTGATGTGCTTATGCTGGCGGGCAGTCAATCTGTATTCCACCTCGATGAACTGGATGACAGCATCAAGCAGCGACATAGTGAAAAGGATGTCGATATTACCGCGACAATGTGGGGGGCAGGCGAGCTAATGACCAGTGCTGAGCCAAAAGCTTTAGAGCTGAAAATTGCCGGTAGCCACAGTGAATTCTCTCAAGGCTTACCCCGTTTTGGTTTAAAACAAGAGCGTCGCCGTATTCGATTAGTCGCTAAAGACGCTGAAATTGAAGTTCTAACAAACATGCTTAAGTCTGATGATGTTTCAGTAAAAGATACCTCACCTGCGGTAAAGATTAACTTCACCTTAGCGGCTGGCTCGTATGCAACGACAATACTGCGTGAGTTAATTGATTATCAAGACGGTACTCAAAGGGTTGTAGCCAAAGAAAGTGTTAACACAGAGCAAAGTAATTGATGAACATTTTATTAAGTAATGATGATGGCGTGCATGCACTAGGGATTAAAGTGCTGCAACAAGAGTTAGCTAAGCACTTTCAAGTAACGGTAGTGGCCCCGGATAGAAATTGTAGTGGCGCCAGTAATTCTTTAACGTTACTTAACCCGCTTAGAGCACAAACGCTTGATAATGGCTTTATTTCTGTCAATGGTACCCCTACTGACTCCGTACATTTAGGGATTAGCCAACTGGTGTCATCAACTCCTGACTTAATCGTTGCAGGCATTAATAAAGGACCTAATTTAGGAGATGATACTCTCTATTCAGGTACAGTTGCTGCCGCTACCGAGGGACGGCATATGGGTATACCCGCTATTGCGGTATCACTGTTAGGTAAGCACGAACAGTATTATCAAACCGCAGCAACAATTACAGCAAACATAATAAAACGCATACAAGAACACCCTTTAGCTGCCAATCAAATACTTAATATTAATGTTCCCGATGTACCTTTATCAGATATTAAGGGCATAAAGGTTACTCGCCTAGGTCACAGACATAAGGCTGAGATGATGAAAAAAATGCAAGACCCGTGGCAGCGAGATATTTATTGGTATGGAACATTAGGGCAAGAGCTTGATGGCGGTGAAGGAACTGATTTTCATGCCGTGGCTAATAATTATGTTTCAGTAACCCCGTTAACCGTTGATATGACCGCCCATAGCAGCATTAATAATATGAAAGAATGGATGAATGAAGTAACGTTATGATGACTTACACAAAGAATAGCCGAGCAGCTGGAAAATCGAAACGCAGTGGTGAATTACTGGCTCAAAAACTACAAGCTGAAGGCATTACTAATCCCCAAGTATTGCAAGCCATTACCAATTCACCGAGGCATATTTTTATTCCTGAAATATTAGCGCATAAGGCCTATGACAATACCGCTTTGCCCATAGGGCAGGGGCAAACTATTTCTCAACCCTATATTGTTGCTAAAATGTCAGAATTGTTATTGGCTGATGGCAGGCCATCAAGCATCTTAGAGATAGGCACTGGCTCTGGTTATCAAACCTCAATCTTGGCGCAGCTGACCGATAAAGTCTTTTCGGTCGAACGTATCAAATCGCTACAATTTCAAGCAAAGCGTTGCCTAAGATCTTTAGATTTACATAATATATCAATGAAACATGGCGATGGCTGGCAAGGTTGGGCAAGTAAAGCGCCTTTCGATGCCATTATTGTTACTGCAGGCGCTGCGAGTGTGCCACAGGCATTGTTAAACCAGCTTAATGATGGTGGCCGTTTGGTTATTCCTGTTGGTGAGCAAACGCAAATACTTAAAATGATTACTCGTCATGGAGATAACTATACTGAGCGGCAAATAGAGGCAGTTCGATTTGTGCCTTTAGTGCCAGGAGACTTATTGTAATGAAGTTGTTTTCTGCCATTTACGAATGGACATTAAAATGGGCTGAACATAAGTTTGCGCCAAGAATGCTAGCCGTACTGACTTTTGCCGAATCGGTATTTTTCCCTATCCCCCCTGATGTTTTACTTGCCCCTATGGTGTTAGCAAAACCTGAAAAAGCTTGGCGATTGGCGAGTTTAACCACAGTTTCATCTATTGTTGGCGGTGTAGTTGGTTATTTACTTGGCTACTTAATGTTTGAACCATGGATACAACCATTAATAACTGAGTTCGGTTATCAAGACCGCTTTGATATCGCCATGGAGTGGTTTGCACAATGGGGTGTTTGGGTAGTTTTTATTGCTGGATTCTCTCCCATTCCCTATAAACTTTTCACTGTCAGTGCCGGCTTTTTACAAATGGCATTTTTACCCTTTGTACTGGCTTCAGCCGTTGGCAGAGGTATGCGATTTTTTCTGGTTGCCGGCCTTATACAATGGGGTGGCAGTGCCATGGAGAAAAAGCTACGCCAATGGGTTGATGTATTAGGGTGGGGATTGGTTGCTTTGATCATTATTGCTTATTTAATGATCCGTTAATACTAAGTTTCTATAGCACTTATGAATACCGAGCAGTTAAATAATAGTTACATTACCAATAATCGCGGTGTTAATTGCCACGGCAGGTATAACACTACCTGCTCATTAGGTAAGTTAATGGGCTATTTATTACTTTGTTTAACGCTTTTTGCTTGTTCATCTAGAGATAAGCCCGCGCCAGTGACGAGTGTTTATGGCAGTACTCCCCTAAAAGATCGTGTTAAGAACAGTATTTATGGCAGTGAATATACGGTAAAGGCCGGCGAAACATTATATTCGATTGCATGGCGAGCAAATTCAGATGTTCGTCAATTAGTCAAACTGAATAAACTTTCACCTCCTTATAATATTTACCCAGGACAAAAAATATTTTTAGTGGCTAAAAAGAAAGGAAAAATAGCCAAAGCGAGTAATAATAAGCACTCTAGTAAAAAGCAGACTAAAAGCTCTAATCTGACCAGTGGTAAAGCAGATAAAAAGACACTTGCATCTACAAAAAAGCAGGCGTATGGTGAAAATGTAAGCA
>ERZ1048872.391-NODE-391-length-49188-cov-9.451570_pt1 | contig 49188 bp, 30 predicted proteins | sample MGYA00383100_ERZ1048872 | MGnify/ENA primary metagenome ERZ1048872 (study PRJEB29581, sample SAMEA5548370) | metagenome | biome: marine; feature: coastal; material: water | depth 50 m | study: Short-term variability in the microbial, nano- and picoplankton...
GGGGGAGATGGCTTCGTGATTGCACGCTACCTCGCCAGCTATGGTCATCGCATTGAAGTGCTTCTCATGGCACCCGAATCAGACTACACCAACGATGCAGCCGCTAATCTGAAGATCCTTCGGAAACTAGCGGCCATTCAGAAAAACCTGACGGTGCTGCCGTTTAGCACGACCGCCGCACTCGATAAATTGGAAACGCCAGACCTGCTAGTGGATGCCCTGTTGGGGACGGGGTTACAATCCGCCGTTCGAGCTCCATATGATGCGGTCATCGGTTGGATGAATGCGTTAATGGTTCCGGTTCTATCTGTCGATGTGCCTTCTGGCATTTCTTCCGATAGTGGCCACATGATGGGATGCGCCGTAGCCGCGGCCGAGACCGTAACGATGGGCGCCTTAAAACCGGGGTTACTCCTGGGAGATGGTCCTGATTATTCCGGTGCGCTGCATGTTGTCGATATTGGTATTCCAGCTCATGTGCTGCAACACATTGCAGCCTCTCATGATAGCCCGCGTATTTCAAATAGCAGGTATGTCGCGGCACGACTTCCTGAAAAGAGCCGAAAGGACCACAAATATACCAGCGGTCCAGCCCTGATTGCCGGCGGATCAGCTTCATTTCCTGGTGCACCCGCCTTGGCAGCGCGCGGAGCAGCTCGCTCGGGAAGCGGCTACGTAGTTTGTGCTTGTCCGGAAGAAATCCGGACTATCCTACTAGAGAAACTCGACGATATCCCCGTTGAATCCTGGCCGGACAACGCACAAAATGGGGCAGATGCTGTTCAACGTTTAGTCACCAAACTGGGAGCGCGCTGGACAAAAGCTAAATCACTTTTGGTTGGGCCCGGTCTTGGGCGCGCCGAAGGCGCGCCCGACCTCGTCAAAGCACTGCTCACATCCTTTAATGGACCTTGCGTGGTTGATGCTGATGCCCTTTTTGCACTTATGGAAGAACGGGATTGGGTTCGAGCTCATTCAGGTGGCCAGTGGGTGTTCACTCCGCATGCAGGCGAATTTCATCGTCTAATGGGACCTTCTTCGGAAACAGATCTCCTCAAGATGGGCATACAGTTTGCCAAAGAGTGGAACGTGATACTCCTCTTGAAAGGACAGCCATCGGTCACTTTCTCACCCGATGGGCATCAGGTCATTAACACTACGGGAAACCCGGGTGCTGCAACGGCCGGCTCCGGAGACGTACTGGCCGGCGTAGTTTGCGGCCTTTTGTCTCAAGGATTGTCGCCACTCGATGCAGCCATCGGCGGAATTCATTTGGCTGGAACTGCCGCTGATCTATTCGTAGAAGAGCGTGCCGCACCATCCATGGTAGCTTCAGACATTCTGGAACTGTTACCATCGGCTATCGCCCAACTACTCCCTTCCGAATGAACCGTAAAAAACGCACCTTTAATCTTGCTTTAAGCTGGACGTTAATCATTGTGGTCGTGCTCACTATTCCTGGAAAGAGCTATCCAGACTCATCCCTTCTAGATTTCGACAAGGCGATACATGCCGGTCTATTTTTCATTCTCTCACTGTTGTGGCTATTTGCTTTGGCCCACGATCGACTAACTAGAGCATTAACGATTACGGCGATTCTAATCGTGTTTTCATTTGCCACCGAATGGTATCAAGAAATGCTCCCCTTCGGCCGAACGGGGGATGTCCTCGACGCCGTTGCAGACACGGCTGGCGCGCTTGCCGGCTTTGCTGCCTGGGCACTCTACATCGTTTTTCGTCTCGAGCCCCCAGTCTGAACACATTTTGCCCCAAAAAAGAGGAGCAACTTCTCCTCCACATAAGGGTCTTTAACCTACGAGCTCGAGTTCTAAGTGGTGAGAAAAATGGCTTTCGAGAGGGATGACCTCTTTTTTTCACTTCCGTTTTCGTGCCTGTTGACGTATAATCTTGCCTTGACCCGGTTTGACCCCGCAATCCCGGTCGATCTTGGCGTCGAAAGACGAATTAAAAAAGTGCACCTCAGGTGCCCATATAAGCATTATGGCTCTTAGAAAAACAGACAAAGCTGATCTCCGGAAACGGTATCCGCTTTTCATCGAAATTGGAATGGTCATGACCTTGGCCGTTCTCATTGTGGCCTTCCGACTGGATATGAGTGTGGACGACACATTTGAAGTCCAGCTACAAGAACAGGAAGTTGTGCAGATGGAAGACATTCAGCAAACACAGCAGATTGAGAAGCCGCCACCACCACCGCGTCCACCAGTCCCGGTTGAAGTCCCGAATGACGAAGTTCTCGAAGATGATGAACTCGATCTGGATATGTCCCTTGACTTGGACGAAGTCATCGATCTGCCACCTCCACCACCTGAGGTAGAGGAAGAAGAAGAGCCTGAAATCTTCGTTATCGTAGAGCAGTCTCCAGAGCTTATTGGTGGACTAGAAGGTCTCCAGAAAAAAATTCGCTACCCGGAAATTGCCAAAAAAGCAGGCGTTGAAGGCCGTGTTTTCCTTCAGTTCGTCGTAGACGAGCAAGGTAATGTGCATGACCCCGTCGTCACCCGTGGTATTGGAGCAGGGTGTGATGAGGAAGCCATTCGTGCTATCCAAGGCGCCAAGTTCAAACCTGGTAAGCAGCGCGGTAAAGCCGTTAAGGTCAAAATGTCTCTACCGGTCACCTTCCGTTTGAAGTAGATCGACTGCAGAATATGCGAAAGGGGTGGCGCGCGTGGCGCGCCACCCCTTTTTCTTTTTTATGAAACACAAAAAACGAATATTTCCACGTTTACTTGGTCAGAAGCGTCCTCGGAAAAAGCGCGAGCTGGAAATGGTTGAAGAACCACCTCAAGTCGTAGTGCGGGATGCCTTTGAACCTGAAGAGGAAACGTTCAATCCAGTTTGGGATACTCAAATATTGGACCGACCTGAATTATCAGATTTTCAGATTCCCGCTCCGATCGAGACTTCGAATCATATGCACGAGAATGCAGGACAGGGGACAGTCCAACATTCAAATGCGCTATTAACCCGTGGAGAGCAGCAGCAGACGGCCGTAGCTGAGCCTACTCCTCCATACGTACAGCCCAATAGGTTGGAAACTCCTAACAAAGACAATCTAGACGACATTGTCGATCAGCTTTTAAGGGACAAGGATTTCTTGTTGGCCAAAGAGTTGAAGCACAAAGCCGATGAAATCAACCAGTTGATGATTCAGGCTCAGCGACAGAATCTAAAGGTGGAGGTAGTTGCCACCCAGATAGAGGCTAGCCCAGGAAAACAACTATCTTGGCTGGACGTCAAGATTTTCAAAGAAATCTAGTAATCAATTGTCGTGGCGGACTATTTCTCCGCCCTTCATGACGAATGTAACGTTCCAGGCATCCTTGATATTTTCTGTAGGATCCCCTGTCATGCCCACAAGATCGGCCAGTTTACCGACTTCGATGGTTCCGCGATCGCTCAGATGAAACGTTCGCGCATTGAGTGATGTGGTAGCTCTCATAACATGGAGAGGACTCATACCGTACTCTACCATCAGTTCCATTTCCCAGGCGTTCTTCCCGTGGCTGTAGACACCTACATCACCTCCCATACCAATCAAGACGCCTTCTTCTAAGGCTACCTTCATTGCCGCTTTCTTAACGGTAATTCGCGTCGGTTCAGGATCTTTCCCTTTTTCCCACCCAGAGTACGATGAGATAGCCTCAACAGCAGCTAACGTGGGATACCAAACCACGCCTTTTTCTGCCATGGCCCTAAACACGGATCGAGTACCCCCATCGCCGTGTTCAATGGTTTCGACGCCAGCCCAAATGGCCCGCTGCATACCTTCCTCTGTTCCCGCATGAGCAACTAGTGGCCGTCCACTACTCTCAGCAGTACGACGCATCAAATCTAGTTCTTCTTTCGAAAAAGTGGGCATAGATTCACCGTTGGGGCCCCAACGATAGTCGGCATATACCTTGATAAAGTCCGCACCCTTTCCGATCTGATCCCTGGTCACTCGCACCAAATCATCCACTCCGTCGGCTGGCTCTGCACCCAATGGCACGTCGAAGGCCGGGTCAAAACCCCTTGGTCCATAACTTCCTGTGGCCACGATAGCCCGTCCGGCGACCAGCATACGCGGCCCGAGAATCACCCCCTTGTTGATGGCCTGTTTAATGCCAACATCAGCATATCCTGCGCCCTCCGAGCCCAGGTCTCTAATCGTGGTAAATCCAGCCATCAGGGTATTAGTAGCGTGCACCGTCGCCCGAACCACTCGTTCGGCCCGAGATTCTCTAAGCACTTGATCATTCCAATTGGTCTCATCGTAGGGATGGAGCAATACATGTGCGTGTCCTTCGATCAGACCGGGAGATAATGTCATTCCTCTCATCTCAATGACTTGGTCAGCCGAAAGACCAGCAATGGGCCCTACGTCTGCAATCATCTCTCCCTCAACCACAACGCCCCACCCCGCATGCGTTTCCTCTCCATCAAATACCCGGTCTGGCTTTAGTAGAAGCGTCTGTGCCTGGGACAAAAGCGCCGGAATAAAAAGGAAAACAAGAAAGAGGATGCGTTTCATAAGCTGATAATTTTTATAAGTGATTCGAGAATAGTCGATAGAATATCTTCATTCAACCCCCTAAGATGCGTAGATTCGCCCATCGCCCAACACGACCAAACCTTGTTACCTCTCATGGCCTACGACATCCATCGTATTCGAAACGAATTTCCATCCTTAGCCGTCACGGATAACGGCAAGCGCCGTGTGTATTTCGACAATCCGGGTGGCACACAAGTGGCAAAACGGGTCATGGATCGGATGCAGGATTATTTTATACATATGAATACGAATGGGGGTGGAGCGTTCATTACCTCCCAGCAATCTGATGCTCTCATGGACGAAGGGCATGCCGCACTAGCCGATCTGGTTGGATCAAGCGACCCAGGTGAGATTATTTTCGGTCAAAACATGACCACCTTGACCTTGCACCTTTCACGCTCAATCGGTCGCACCTTGTCGGCTGGCGATGAGATCGTCGTTACTCGTATGGACCACGATGCCAACGTGAGCCCCTGGCTCTTGATGGCCGAAGACCATGGGTTGAAGGTGCGCTGGATGGACTTCAATCCCGAAACCTTCCGGTATGACCAGGATGCCCTCGATCGGGTGCTTACACCAAAAACCAAATTGGTTGCGGTAAACTATGCCTCCAATGCAACTGGAACAGTCAATGATATCCGATCCATTTCCAGAAAGGCACACGAAGTTGGTGCCCTCGTTTTTGTAGACGCCGTACAGTTCACTCCTCATTTTGTAACGGATGTCAAAGCTATTGAATGTGATTTCTTGGCCTGCTCAGCCTACAAGTTCTATGGCCCTCACCAAGGCTTGATTTGGGGGAAAAGAGACCTTCTTGAAGCGTACACCCCCTATAAAGTGCGTCCGGCCACTAATTCGCTTCCCGGTGCCTATGAAACGGGCACTCAATCCCATGAAGGGATGGCTGGCACGCTTGGAGCGGTCGAACACTTCGAGTGGGTGGGCTCAGAGATGGGAGCAGGTGGTTCCTCTCGTCGAGAGCGGATCATCTCTGGATTCAATGTCATCGCCGAGTACGAACGAGAATTGGGACGCCGACTCATTCGGGGATTGAAGCACATTCCGGGCGTAACGATTTATGGCCTCACCGAAGATGTCGACCTTGTGGACCGAGTACCAACAGTAGCTATCACGAAAGAAGGCGTGCATCCCAGACATATGGCCGAATCGCTAGGAGATGCCAATATCTTCGTGTGGGATGGTCACTACTATGCCATCGAAGTAATCGAAAGACTGGGCTTGACGGAAAAAGGAGGCATGCTTCGCATCGGATTGGGCCAATACAACACCATCGAAGAAGTAGATGACTTGCTGGACCACATTGAAACGGCCTTTTGATACAAGCCTAGAGTGATATCACTCCTTCTATGCTGCCAGCACGTTGGTAGATATCAATTATTTCCTGGCTCGAATCGACCAATATTCGGGACGTGACGCTCTGGTACTTACCTTTGGAAGAAGCTTTGACATCGATGTCGTTACCGATAAAAACCTCTTTCAAATCCGCCATCTGTTCTTTCGGGGCGATAAATTTAAAGAGATACAGAGACGGAAAATCGTACTGATCTTCAAGTAAATTTTTGAAGTCGTCCCACCATTCTTGGTTGTCTGAGGACGGAATCTTTGAAGGGGCCATGTAATCGCTTTTTTAAGGTGTCAGGCAAATGCAGTTCGAGCATCCCTGTTCCCCACTTCAAAGGTAACTCAACTCAGGCTGATGCGTACAATCGATGCCCTACGTATGTTACGTGTTCAAATTTACCATCCGAGCTGACTTATGCCTTTTGTGCCAGAATGGGCGCCCAATGTGCACCCTCTGATCATACACTTCCCTATTGCACTGCTATTTACCGCAGCACTTTTTGACACGATTGGGATGATCTTAAAGAAGCTTCCATTTTGGAAAAACGCGGCTACAGTACTCTACATATCGGGCACTCTTGCCGCAGTTTTGGCCCTACTCACGGGGGAAGCCGCAGGTGATTCCGTCTTTCTGCCAACCGCTGCAAACGCCCTCTTGACTGAACACTCGGATCTCGCACACTATGTAGTCTATTTCTTTGGTGCCTTCTCCGTGCTCAGAATCACCTTTTTCTTGCTGAAATTGGAAGACAAAATGATGTTCAGATCCATTCTGTATATCATTGGTCTAGGAGGATTGGTTCTACTATGGTCGACCGCTGATCACGGCGCCCGCATGGTTTTCGAATATGGTGTAGGCGTTCAAGCTGTCGATAACACGGGGGTCCACGTTCCCGCAGTCTCCGATTCTACTCAATCCAGTGCTCCTGCCCATAACAGCGAGGGTGGTCTGACTTGGAAACCAACTCGTGCATCAGCTTGGCATGATGCCGTTACCTTCTACGGCGACGAATCTGGTTTCATGTCTTCCATGAGAGACGGGGCAGAAAGAGGTGACGTATTGGCCCTTTCGGCTCAGGGTAACCCCATCATGTTCACCTTTGATCGTCCGATGACTACGATGCAGCTTGATGGAGCGTTAAACCTAGACGACTTTGAAGGCACGGTCATGTTTGTGCATCACGTCATAGATAACAATAACTATCATTTCACATCCATCTCAAAGGTTGCTATGAAGCAAGGTCGCAGTGAAAATGGAGACCTCTACCTTATGGATGATAAGCCGTATGCGCCAACCGGATGGAGTTCATACCGTGTCGTGGCCGATCAAACCCACTTCCGGGCCTATGCCGATCAAAAACTGATCGTACACGGTCATGGAGATGATCCCGGATCTGGAAAGGTAGGTCTCCGGCTGAACGGTAAGGGCACCGTGCTCTTGGACTTCGTGCAAACGGTTTCCCTTCGAGGAGAAGGAATGGGTGAAACCGCCATGGAAATGGATCACTAAACGCCTACTCTCCCTCTTGCTGGGAAGTCAGATTTACCAAAGCCACCAATCCGGATATCACGGTCAACCCACCGATGATGCCGATGGAAACCCCGAGCCCTAAGCGATCGGCCAGCAGGCCGGCCATGACAGCGCCAACAACGTACCCACCGTCTCGCCAAAGTCGATAGACCCCAAGCGATGAAGAACGCCATTCGGGCCGGGACGCGTCTGATATAAGGGCAAGCAATGAGGGATAGACCAAGGCTGTGCCCATGCCCTGACCAATCATGGCCAATGTAATACCCAGGTTGCCGGGTTCTGAAAGCAAAAATAAAAGGGACATCCCCTGCAGAATCATCCCGCTAACGATGGGAATCGTCCTGCCAATCGAATCAGCCAATCTCCCGGTAAATAACTGACCCACGCCCCAGACCAACGGATACAGAGCAACCGCCCCACTTACCTCGGCTAAGGTCAATCCGAGCGAGGCAAAAAATAGAGGAAACAGTCCCCACGCCAGACCATCATTTAGATTGTTAACCAAACCTGCCTGACAGGCAGCAAACATGCGTCGATTCGTCCATGAGGTTCGCCTAAAGACTTCTTGAAAAGAGGGTACATCAGGGGCATCCCCAATCTCTCCGGCCTCCATCGAGACATGCTGCGCTGTTTCTCTCACAAAGAAGAAACTGACTAAGAGGGCCACGATCGCAATTCCCGTGGCTATCTGAAAGACGAGATCGGTAGCGCCCGACGCCATTATCAGACCGGAAAAAAACGCAGCCCCCCCAACGGCCATATAGCCCACTGATTCATTGATACCCAGGGCCAACCCTCTCTGCTTCGGACCTACCAAGTCAATTTTCATTACGACGGTCATGGTCCAGGAAAATCCTTGATTCATCCCCAGCAAAACATTGGCAAAAACGATCCATCCCCAGGAGGGAGCCCACATTAAAATGAGGGGTACGGGGATCCCAATCATCCAACCCGCTATCAGGAGCTTTTTTCTGCCATACTGATCGCCAAGCCTTCCCGCTAATAAATTGGCGAGGGCCTTTGCGCTTCCAAATGTGATGATGAAGGATAAAACAGCGACGTAAGACGCCAATCCATAAGCTTCTTCGGCGAGGATGGGAATCACGACGCGCTCCATCCCCACCATAGCACCTACAAACCCATTTATCAGGACAAGAAGACTAAATTGAGCTAGGTTTTCTCGCAATCCAAGACGGACTGGTGCTGTCATATTGGCACACTCGTGAGATTGGTATACTTTTCGTACGCTTCTGTGCAACGCAAACTATCCGATTTTTCTGACATATCGTCGGAGTTGCACACCTTTTTTGATGGAAGAGATACATGAATCTGCAGAAATTTACGATCAAAGCTCAAGAGGTTGTTAAAACAGCCTCAGAAATGGCAGCATCCAGAAATCATCAGGGTGTTGAACCAGCTCATTTGCTAAACGCATTTCTAGCAGATAGCTCCGGAATCGTGGTCACCATGCTTAATAAGCTGGAAGCCAGCATCGACCTGCTGATGGCTAAGACCGAGCAATCCATGGATAAGCTTCCAAAAGTGACCGGGGCATCCGTTTCAGGCCAATATGTCGGGTCCGATGCGAAAAAAGTGTTTGACCGAGCGCTCGCCGAAGCGCAGCAGCTTCAAGATGAATATGTGGCATCAGAGCACTTATTAATCGCCCTTGCCTCCTCGAATGAAGATATTGGTATCGCACTCCAAAGCCAGGGTGTGACCAAGGATCGAATTTTGGGCATCTTGAAGGATGTTCGAGGAAGCGAAAAAGTGACTGATCAGCATGCTGAAAGTCGATACCAAGCGCTTGAACGCTACACAAGAAACCTGAATGACCTCGCCTCCAAAGGAAAAATAGACCCTGTAATCGGACGCGATCTTGAAATCCGTCGCGTGTTACAAATCCTCTCGCGGCGCACGAAAAACAATCCCATTCTTGTAGGCGAACCCGGAGTCGGTAAAACGGCCATTGCAGAGGGTCTTGCGATTCGCATCGTTCAAGGTGACGTGCCTGAGGGTTTGAAAGACAAACGCATATTGTCCCTAGACATGGGTTCGCTCATTGCCGGAGCCAAATACAGAGGTGAATTTGAGGATCGTCTCAAAGCCGTTGTTAAGGGCATTGTGGAATCAGATGGCCAAATCGTGCTATTCATTGATGAAATCCACACCCTTGTTGGAGCCGGCGCTGCGGAAGGCGCAATGGACGCTGCAAATATTCTGAAGCCTGCACTTGCCCGCGGTGAACTCCGCGCTATTGGTGCTACCACGCTTGATGAGTACAGAAAATATCTCGAGAAAGACAAGGCACTAGAGCGCCGTTTCCAGCTCATCGTGGTTGGTGAGCCGTCTGTCGAGGACACTATTTCAATCCTGCGAGGCATCAAAGAGCGTTATGAAGTGCACCATGGAGTACGCATTACCGATGGCGCTCTTGTTTCGGCTGCAGAACTAAGCAATCGATATATCACCGATCGATTCCTGCCAGATAAGGCCATCGACTTGATTGACGAATCAGCGGCGAGACTCCGCATCGAAATTGACTCGATGCCCGAAGAACTCGATCAGCTCGAGCGTCAGATCAGACAACTCGAAATTGAGCGCGAGGCCGTCAAAAGAGAAAAGGACAAGCAAAAACTAGCCTCTATCAAGGAGCAATTTGCCAACCTTGACGAGAAACGAACCGAACTCAAAGCTCGGTGGAATCAGGAGAAGGGACTGATTCTAACCATGCAACAAGCCAAAGAAGAAATCGAAAACCTCCGGCTGGAAGCGGAGCAACTCGAACGCTCTGGCGCATATGGAGAAGTAGCCGAGCTGCGTTACGGCAAGATTCCGAAGCTAGAGGAAGTCATAACGGAAACACGGCAAAAGCTCGATGAAATCCAGATGGGTGGCGCGCTGCTTTCCGAGGAGATTGATTCCGAAGACATTGCTGATATCGTCGCACGTTGGACGGGCATTCCAGTTAGCCGCATGTTGGAAAGCGAGCGTGCCAAACTACTTCGCCTTGAAGAATCTCTTGAAAAACGAGTTGTCGGGCAGCCCGAAGCCTTAGCAGCAGTCGCAAATGCCGTCAGGCGTGGCCGAGCCGGATTACAGGAAGAAACTCGTCCAATTGGCTCATTCATCTTTTTGGGTTCAACGGGAGTCGGTAAAACTGAATTAGCCAAGGCTCTCGCTGAATTTCTTTTCAACGATGAAAACGCCATGGTTCGCATTGACATGAGCGAGTATCAGGAGCGTCACACCGTGAGTCGACTGGTAGGTGCCCCTCCGGGATATGTGGGCTATGAAGAAGGTGGACAGCTCAGCGAACAGGTTCGTCGCAAGCCCTATTCGGTGGTTCTCCTTGATGAAATCGAGAAGGCCCATCCGGAAGTCTTCAATATTTTGCTACAGATGCTGGACGATGGTCGCTTAACGGACAATCAAGGCAAAGTTGTCGATTTTAAAAACACCATTATCATCATGACGAGCAATCTAGGATCTGAAATAATTCAGTCTCGGATTGATGCCTTAGATGGTGATGTTACGACCGACGATGAGGCCAAACTGCAGACGGAACTACTCGATCTTCTCAAACAGCGTCTGCGTCCCGAGTTTCTAAACAGAATTGACGAGATCGTGACCTTTCATCCTCTGGGTCGCAAAGAGATCAGGCGAATCGTAGACATCCAATTTGAGAACGTGCGCCGCTTAGCATTAGTCAGTAATCAAATTGAAGTAGACTTAACCAGCAAAGCGCGCGATTACGTTTCAGAAATTGGCTTCGATCCGGTGTTCGGAGCGCGGCCCTTGAAACGAGTCATTCAAAAAGAGATCACCAATAAGTTGGCTGAAGAAATCCTTTCCGGGTGGATTGAGCCAGGCGATATCATCAAGATCGATGTGGCCGCAAAAGGAGAAGGTTTACTTTTTGAAACCACCTCCTCCAAAGGCAAAAATAAAAACGGCTAATTCGCTGCTGCCCTGGCTGCCTGAAGAAAAAGCTCGGCTTGCGCTAGGTCCGATGATCCTGTTTCTGCGTTGTTAGCGTAAAAATCGATCACTTTCTCAAGCGTTTCGATGGCCTCGTCATACTGGCGTAATTCTATCTGACACTCTCCCAGCATGAGCCGTGCCGAAGCTATATCAGGGTCCGATTCACCCCACAAAGGCAAATTTAAGTCGATTACATACAACAGGTTAAGCGCCGCTGCTCGGTGATTGCCTTCGAGCATTTGGAGTCGTGAAAGGCTTTGATGCATCACAAAGGCAATCCCACTATCTGTAATGTCATTTAACCGCGCGATGGAAACAGCCGCAGCATATTGGCCGCGTGCCTTATCTGGCTGCCCCCATGCTTCGTAGAGCCTGCCCAGCGTAAAGTTGTCTCGCGCAACAATGAAGTCGTTTGGAGAGGAATTGGCTGCGTGAAGGTCACGAGAGTCCACTAACATATCCTCTGCTTCAGAAAAGACTCCTTTTCCGAGAAGCACCCTTCCCAATTGATTCATCGCGTTGGCGACCAAATCATGATCTGGACCATAGATCTCAGTCCGAAGTGAAATAACGTCTCTGAAGAGACGCTCCGCTTCATCTAGGTCCACATAAGCCATCAACGTACCAAAATTGTACAGATTGGTAGCGTAAAACGGATGTCTTTCGCCCAAGGTGGATTCGATCATGGCCTGAGCTTGCCGGTAGGTCGACTCGGACAAGTCATCGTTTCCTAGGTCTTGCTGGATGACTGCCAGATTTCCAAGCGTCTCAGCAATATCCTTGTGATCATCCTCCAGAAGCGCCACGCGGATGTCAAGCGCCTCACTCCACAAATGGAGCAGGGTATCCGCGTTTGGGTGAGGGTACGAATACATAGCCGCAGCTAAGTCATTGAGGGACTCTGCCGTTAATAAATGCTGCTCACCAAAGAGCGCCCTTCGGATGTTCAAGGATTCCAAATGGTACCTAGCAGCTTCCTCTCGGTCTCGCTCCTCTCCTTTCAAGTAACCCATTCCATAGAGACTCTGCGCAAGGCCAGGCGTAATCCCATCCCCAGCCAGATCCCTCTCGATCTCTAGAGACCGCTCCAGAAGGGGTAAGGACTCGTCGTAATACCCCAGTTCGGTATACACGAACCCGATCGTGTACATCATTTCAGCCTGAACGGCCGGCTGGTCCTCCAACTCAGAAGAAATGCTTTCTGCCCCCGACTTAAGCAACGAATAAACGGTCGGCTCTACTCCACCATTAAATTCCGGATTAGCCTGAACAAACAACTCGAGCAAAAAATCTTTTACCTGCTCCGTCTTTTGCGCCTCAAGCACTATTTGGTCACGCTGCTCTGCTGTCACATAGGCAAAACGAAACGAAACGATCGTTGTAATCACCAAAGCGAGCAGTACGATAGTAGAGGTGGTGACGGTCAGCTTATTGCGCTGCACAAACTTGCTCGTGCGATACGTCCACGTATCTGACTGAGCCATCACGGGGCGTCCCGTCCGGTAATTCTGAAGATCCTGAAGAAGCTGATCGGCCGACTGGTATCGTCGATCGGTCTCCTTACGAAGAGCCATCAGAATAATTCGATCCAAATCTCCTGAGAGCTGCCTGCGAAGTCGTTCTAGAGGAGTCCTTCTTTTCACCGACACCGTTTCCGGAGTTGCCGTGGAAGCAGGCAGCTCCTCCATCTTTGAAATCATGGTGGAAGGCTTCGCAGGAGCTTTTTCCAGAATGATTTTTTCGATTTCGCCCCGCTTCTTCGTTTCAAAGGTGAAGGGTCGATGGCCCGTCAAGAGTTCGTATAACAAGATGCCTAATTGATAGACATCGGATGCCGTCGTGACCGAATTCCCTCTGACTTGTTCGGGTGAGGCATATTCGGGAGTCATTACCCGCACCTCGGTACGCGTCATGGGAAGCGTGTAGGCGGTCAGGTCGGGATTCAAAAACTTAGCAATCCCGAAATCGAGTAATTTGACCTGGCCATCATTCGAAACCAGAATATTAGCGGGCTTCAGGTCTCGATGAACGATCAGATTTTGATGAGCATACCGAACAGCTTCGGTTACACTTTCAAAAAGCTCAAGACGTTTTTCAAGTGAGAGTTTATTGTCATCACAATACTTAGTCAGCGGCTCCCCATCTACATACTCCATCACAAAATAAGAGAGTCCGTCCTCGGTAGCCCCCCCGTCCAGAAGGCGTGCAATATTTGGATGGGTTAAGCTCGCTAGGATTTGACGTTCCACCCGAAAACGCTTCAGAATATCCTCGGTGTCCATCCCCTTCCGGATCACCTTGACCGCTACATATCGCTTGAATGCCTCGTCGTCGCGGACAGCTAGATACACCTGACCCATTCCACCGCGTCCAAGTTTGCGAACCAAGCGATACGGACCAACCATGCGCATCTCTTCATCCTCAGTCTCATCTTCGGTACGTACAGCCGCCATTTTCTCTAGCGCCCCTTGAAGTTGAGATCCACCGCCAGACTCTAGAAACGATCCGGCCTTCTTACTAGCGTCCAGCATTTTGATTACCTGGGAAGCTAATTCCTCGTCGCTCCCGGCCTGCTCTCGGACAAAAGCTACCCGTTTTGATGGATCCAGCTCTAGCGCTTGATCCATCAATTGCTCGATCTTCATCCACCGATCTGAACCGATGTTTTTCATGCCTTATTGAGGCTGGGTTAATTGCAGAAAGCGACCAATAACGAGCAACTAATCCTCGTTCAAGGCAATGTACAGAAAGGACTTCGCTTTAAGCCAGTCCCGGTCTATCGTTCTGGAAGAGACGTCTAAAAGTGCTCCCGTTTCCTCGATAGACATCCCCCCAAAGAAGCGACATTCCACAATAGTAGCCAATCGGGGATTTAGCTCTTCCAACTGTTTAATCGCGTCATCCAAATCAAGGATGTCCACACTTTCTTTACTGTCGCTGATGAGGGAAGCCTGAATCTCTGTATGATGAGCACCTCCTCCCCTTTTTTCAGCATTTACCCGCCGAGCATAATCCACCAAAATCTGGCGCATGGCTTTCGCGGTCACAGAAAAGAAGTGAACTCGATCATTCCACCCACTTTTATCCCGATCGAAGATCTTGAGATAGGCCTCATGAACAAGCCCGGTAGTATTGAGCGTCTCACCGGGTTTTCGATATCTGAGTTGGCGGCGTGCCATGGTGTGCAACTCGTCATAAACGAGTGCAAATAATCGGTCGCCGGCATGATTATCTCCATTACGGTGCGCCGAAATCAATTGGGTTACCATCCCCTCAGAGGACATGCATTGCAGGGTTAATCTATTGATTCACAGGATTCTGACAGAGTACGCACGAATTTTCGGAAAGAAAAACATGGATACATTTTTGTCTTCTCGCGCTTTCGCACCTCTCTGGAACCCGGAGACATCCGTTGTCCATCCCACCTCGCATTCAATTTGTTAGAACATGTCTTTAAAGCAGCCCAAAGCATGACCCTCTTTTTTGCGACGCCTGACCACTATCCAAAACAATAACGGACATCTTAAAATAAAGACGCTCATACAGATGACCTATCTACATTAGATACAGGTATTTAGACGTAGCTCAATATCAAGCGGATAGTGTGGATAACTTGATTTGCAAAACGGTTATAAGAAAGGTTTATTTGTTGTTTGCCCAAAGCATTATCACTGCACGTTTTAGAGCATGTATCTAAGCAAATTGGAGCTTCACGGCTTCAAAAGTTTTGCCGACCGGACTCAGGTGGATTTCGCACCTGGAGTTACCGTTGTAGTCGGACCTAACGGCTGCGGAAAATCCAACATCGTGGATGCCGTTCGATGGGTTATCGGCGAACAGCGTGCACGCATCTTGCGCTCAGATAAAATGGATTCCGTTATTTTTAACGGGACCTCAAAGCGACGCTCTCTCGGAATGTCTGAGGTGTTGCTCACCATTGAGAATACGCGCGGAGTGCTTCCAACTGAATACAGCGAAGTCACTATTGGACGCCGGTTGTTTCGAAGCGGTGAATCTGAGTACTTATTAAACGGCGTTCAGTGTCGACTTAAAGATATCACTGATCTGTTCATGGATACGGGCATGGGCGCCGGAGCGTATTCAGTCATCGAGTTAAAGATGATTGAAGAGATCCTTTCGGACAACGCCCAAGATCGTCGCCACCTCTTTGAAGAGGCAGCGGGTATTACCAAATACAAGATTCGCCGCGGACAGACCTTGAGAAAGCTGAAAAGCACTCAGGCAGATCTGGACCGAGTTCGAGATCTCACCGAAGAGCTAGATAAGCGAGTGCGGAGCCTGGAACGACAGGCCCAAAAAGCGTCCCGATTCCAGCGGTATGAAAAACGCCTCCATGAACTAGAACTGACGCTCGCCGGGCTGGATTATCAAAAGCTATCCACCGAAGCAGCAACTGTTAAGACTGAAATCGTCACTATTTCAGATGCGGGATCAGGACTGACGGCCAAGCTCTCCAATGAAGAAGCTGGATATGAGGCCTTGCGTAATGATCACATCACCAAGGAAAGGCTGGTGGTGGATGCGCAAACGAAACTAGCGGATCACGTAGAATCTCTTCGCGCATCCGAGTCTGATTTACGACTAGGCACGGAACGTCTGTCGACCATATCGAGAGACCTAACCCGACTCGAGGAAGAAAAAGCTGCGGAAGTTGGACAGCGATCTACTCTCATTGACCGCGTATCTCAGCTCGATACGGAAATTGCAGAAGTGCAGCCTGCCGCAGATCAGGCCGAAGCGGAATTGACAGACGCGAAAAGGCTTCGCGATGAAGCTCAACTCAATCAGCAAAGGCATCAAGTGATGCTGCACAATCTTCGGTTAGAGGAGCGCGATGCGCTAAACTCCCGAGTAGATCGTCAGCGGTTGATTGATCGCCTTTCAAGCCGCATCGAAATTACAGAAGCCGATCTTGTGGAAGCGCGCAAGACGCTTGAGTCCATCGGCACGGGTGGTTCGGACATTGATGCCCGATTTACTGCTGCCGAGCAAGAACATTCCCTTTCTAGTCAGGCACTCGAGAACGCGAAGCAGGAGCTATCAGATGCAGAAGCAAAGCTCGAATCATTGAATGTAGACTTGGAGCGCGCTCGGCTAGAGCTGCGCTCAGCCGAGCGCGCCCACGATGCCGCAGTGGCTGAAAGCTCCCTATTGGAAGGAATGCTTTCCTCGTTTGACGATCTCTCTGAGTCCGTCCAGTTTCTGGCCAATGAATCCAACTGGTCCTCGGACGATCTTCTAACGGTAGCCGATGTATTAAGCTGCGACGACTCATTGCGCGGCGCAGTCGATGCTGCCTTGGGAGATTTTGCTTCCTGCATTGTCGTCCAGACCGAGAGAGAAGCGCACGCGGCCATCCAAAGTCTTCGTTCAAACGAAAAAGGAAAAGCCACCTTCCTGATTTTGGATAAACTCGGAGATGTTACGCTCCCGAACTCCTCATCTTATGATGAACTCGGTTCCGTTGTCCGGGCAACAGAATCACGCTACGAATCCTTGATCTCTCTGCTATTTGCCGGGTGTTATCTCGTAGACGCTCTAGACGACCTTGAGGGCGACCTTCCTGGCCGCATGTTTACACGCAACGGTGAATGGATCACTCCAGAAGGATATCTCCACGCCGGTAGTGAATCTGCAACCCGCAATCCGGCCTCGGCACGCCTCGGCCGCCGCGAACAATTAGAAGCTCTTCGTGAACGACTAACGCAAACCGAATCGGTCGTTGTAAAAGCAGAAGCTATTCAGCGTGGCATATTGTCTGTTTTGGGTGAGCTTCCTTTGGGCGAACTAAAATCTACGCTTCGACAGACGAGGACTACACACTCTGAGCTGGAAAGAGCACTCCAGCGGGTTTCTTACGAGAAGGAAACTCAACAGCAACGACGTCAAGAAATTGAAGCACGGCTGGTTCAACTGACCTCTCAAAAAAGTAATGCTGAAGCTCAGCTCGCCGACGCCGAGACCCAACTAAAGGGCTTTACCATTAAGGTAGCTGACGTTCAGAATAAACGAGCGGATGCTGAAGCCGCTTTCACGGGTATTGAAGAAGCCAGCCGGGAAGCATTCAGCCTATTCAATGAAGCCAATATCACGGCCGTGCAGACCCGTAATAGGCTCGACAACCTTAAGAAAGAACACCTTCGCACAAAAGATGATCTGCAGCGATTGATTCGGCGTGCAGAAGAACGTCACGGGGCTGTTCAGCGCCTTCAAGAGCAACAGATAGAGCTGGACAAACGTTGCGATGAATTACAGGTAACCATTCGGTCTCTTCAGGAAGCCCGTTCCGAGTTAGAAACGGATGTGACCGGAGCCAAAGAAGTGCTGATGGAAACCAAGGTGGCCATCTCAGAAATGGAAAGCCGATTGCGGGAGCTGCGCAGAGATAGAGAGTCGGCTATGAAAGAAGAGGCGGATCGTGCGACACGCCAGGCCACGATTGAAACCAAATTGGAGACGCTAGTCGCTAGCATTCTGGAAGACTTTGAGATTGATCTACACACGTATGAATTCGAGGTCGAAGAAAATTTTGATCGGAATGAAGCGCGAGAAGAAGTAACGACCCTCAAAACACGGATTCGGCATCTCGGCCCCGTTAATGCATTGGCTCTTGAGTCTTTTGAAGAGGAAAAAGAACGATTGGACTTCATGCGTACCCAGCTAACCGATCTGGAAGAAGCAGAATCCACCTTGATGGCCACCATTGTTGAAATAAACACCACGGCTAGCCTCCGATTCGACGAGACCTTTACCGCCATCCGAGAAAACTTCCAGCGTCTTTTTGTAGAGCTATTTGGAGAGGATGCGTCTGCGGACATCGAGCTTCAAGACGATTCCGACCCGCTCGAATCAGATGTCACCATCATGGCCAAGCCCAAGGGCAAGAAGCCGAGCGTCTTGGCTCAGCTATCTGGAGGCGAAAAAACGCTCACAGCCATTGCACTGCTATTCTCCATTTATCTCGTCAAGCCCAGTCCGTTTTGTATTCTAGACGAAGTGGATGCCCCTCTCGATGATGCGAACGTGGATCGGTTCATGCACCTAATCCGCACCTTTTCCAGCACAACTCAGTTCATTTTGGTCACGCACAACAAGCGCACCATGGAAGCAGCTGATCGCATGTATGGCATCACCATGCAGGAGCAAGGTGTTTCCAAACTGGTCGGTGTGAAGTTCGAAGAGGAAGAGGAAGACGACGACCTCTCCGCAGTGGCGTAAGAGACGGTCTTAACTCAACGTATCTTAGCGACGCCCATTAAATCCTCTTCCCTTACCGCCCGATCGAGCCGCTCCTTTTGACAGTTTATGCGTTAATTTGAGCATAATGTAGCGTCCCAACGTCTCCACTCGCGCTTCCTGAATGTAGTTGTTGGAATTCGAATAGGTGACTCCCTGATTCTGATCCAGCACGTCGCGGACAACTAATTGAATTTCAGTCTTCTCATTCGGAAGGAGTTTGCCAATGCTGGCTTCTAGAAGCGCTAGGTTATCTGCTTCTCCGAATACTTCCTGATCATATTTCTTGAAGTCCACCGCCGTACCGAATGTCCAGCCTCCTTTATACAGATCTCCGCTGAAACGGATCGAGCTATTGATGTATTGTTGATTCTGATCCTCGTTTAACGAGTAGTCCACATCATTGAGCGTCATACTATAGGTACCGCGCACATCAAATACATCTCGGAATCGGTTCTGAACCGTCAGACTAGGTGTATAGCGAAGGATCCGACTTTCATTTTCGTCATCATTGATAAACTGAGATCCTGTGGACCAGGTCAAATTGTTATTCCAATTCACCTGAATGCCGAGCCTTCGGACGGGTGTACCGAAGGAAGCTCGGGCATTATGAGACCACCCATCTCCAGCATTTACGTTGGTAAACGTTTGCTTCAATTGCTCGTCGATCGTTCGAGACTGAACGATCTGATTTTTAGTCCAAGAAGAACGAACGGAAGCAAATACATTCACGAACGTGTACTGATCAAAAAAGCGATAATCCGTGTACAGACTGTGTGTGTATTGAGGTTCAAGATCCGGATTCCCAATAAAGACACTGAGCGGATTCGTGTTGTCTACAAACGGCTGCAACTCAGTCAGGGTGGGCTCTCTGGTGCTCGTGTTATACCGCACCTGAAGACTCGATGCGTCCGTTAGGGACCTTCTGAAGTAAAGAGATGGAAGCACGTGCGTGTATCCGTTGCTTATCTCCACATCCCGATCCACAATCGTTCCTTCCAATTCTGACTGCTGCATGCGCACTGTGGCAGAAATGAACTGATCTTCAGTGGTCTTACTCACCTGAGCACTTCCATTCCAGTATGCATAGGTTCGGTTGAATTCTGCACTGAGCAGCTCATTCAATACCGGAGTATCTAAGACGATATCACTGAAACGCTTGGTTTCATCCTGATCTTGAAGCCGCCTTTCAACTGCGAGCTCAACCGTGACACCTCCAATGGGTTCAATCACTGAGAACTTGTGACGCTGAGAAAATTGATTTCCAATCGTTGATTGAAGCTGAACGATCTCTTCATATGTCAAAATATCAATTCGCGGATCGAACGTCCCCAGCGTTGATTCCAAATCTGCTGTGGTCTCAGAATCGTTCAGATTGGCACTCGAAAACCAAATCAAACTGCGTCCGGCATCATTGAGCTTTTTTCGCCAGGTAAGCTGACCCGATCCATCAATTCGATCACCATCATTGAAATACCACGTATCGGCTGAATTACGGGTCCGTCCGGAGGCATCCATCGTTTCCTGAAAACTTAGATTCGAGACACTCGAATTCGAGAAGGAAAAATTACTCCTGAGGCGGATATCATGTCCTTCGCCGAGTGTGATTTGTGCATTGACGTTTCCCTTGTGTGCTACGTTCTCCGTGTGCTGATCGGATGCCAGGTCGGTCGATGACGAAATGTTGGATCCCAGAATGCTTTCCCGATTTACCACTCTATCCTGTTGGTTATCCAGCTGACTTCTGAAATAGCTACTCCTCAACCAAGACTTATCTTTTTTTCCAAAATCACGACTATAATTAAGACCCGCGGAAAACGTCTCTGAAAAACCTGAATTCAAACTGCCACCAACCTGAATACCTGGTCCCTGAGAGCCACCCGAGCTCCCACTCACAAATTGTCTTGCATTGTCAAAACCAGAAGAGGATCGATTGATGTTATTAGCATTTCCGATAACTGCAATCTGGGTTTCAGAATTGAATCGGTTGAAGTTCAATTGGCCATCATATAGACCTTCATCTGACGTTTCCCCACCAAAACCACCTGTTACCGAGCCGAAGTAGCCGGTTCTAGCCTCTTCTTTGAGCGCTAGGTTAATCGTCTTCTGTTGGTCTCCGTCCTGAATACCAGTGAATTCAGCTTGGTCGGACTGCTTGTCATACACCTCAACTCTTTCCACTGCATCAGCGGGCAGATTCTTTGTCGCGATGGTGGGGTCACTTCCAAAAAATTCTTTTCCATCCACCAGCACATTCTGAACTGTTTCTCCCTGAGCAATGATCGTCCCATCCTCTTGGACTTCCACTCCTGGTAACCTGCGCAGTAAGTCTTCTACGACTGCGTTGGGACGCGTCGCAAAGGCAGCGGCATTATAGCTCAACGTATCCTTCGAAACTCTGAAGGGAATGTGCTCAGCGCTCACGACGAGTTCGTCTAGTTCTGAGACCAATTCCATCATGGTAAGCTGTCCGATATCCAGATCAGCAGCTTTAATCTCGAAGTTTTGGCGGATGGTCTGATACCCGACATACGATACTTGTAGGATGTACTCCCCGGCAACCAAGCGACGCAGCCGAAACGAGCCGTCGTTAGCACTGGTTGTAAACTTGGTCAATACAGAGTCTGCTCTCGTAAGCGCAACCACAGTTGCAGAGGGGACTCCTATGAGCGTAGAATCCACTACCGACCCATTGACCTCAAACCTTTCACTCTGAGCTTGGGACGACTGTACAGCCCCAATAAGCAGTATGAATAGAAAGGCACTTTTTATAAACTTCAGCATCATGTTCTAGATTAATTTTGGCGCTTCATCGCGCGTCGGCGGCCGGCACCGAGTCTTTTTACTTCCTTAATTTTGTCTTCTACAGCCCGCTCATATTGCTTGCGGGAGACCTTATCGCCACGATCTGGACGGGCGAGTTGAAACATCTCCAAGCCCTCAGTCGAAACGCCAGTAGCCTTAAAGCTCAATCGCCCTTCGTCCATGGACAGGACCAAAATCGCACCCGGAAGACCTCCAAATGCTTCTGGGCCTACCTCATATGGGATATCGAGAGCAAACCAAGCTTCGACCGCCACCGTATCGATCATAGCCGTTGCTTTATGAACCGTGTAACCAAGGAATTCTCCCTCCTCTCCGTCTAACTTCCACGGGATGACCGGTAACTCCGATTCAATTCGAAACTCCTTGCTCATGAAGTCTCGCACCTCAACCATGACCCCTTCGTCGCGGTTGATGTAAGAAACGAGTACCGTCTCATTATCAGCTCGCGAGCCACTGCCCATTTTCATGAAAGCCATCATTCTCTTGGACCTGGAATCCGTCTGAGATACCTCGCTGCTCTTTTCAGGAGCATCTTGCATCATGGACTCTGCTTCGTTGAAGAGTAGCATGACCTCTTTATTGCCCTCCTTTGGGACATTAAAACCGCGAGCAAATTCAGGTACTTCGAAGCCATACGTCACGACGCGTTCGTAGACGATCATGCCCTGTTGAGCCTGCACCAAATACGGAGTGAGCAACAATAATAAGAAGGTGAGTTTTTTCATTTGAATCGTTTCGTTCTTCTTGACACTCATTGGACGATTAAGGGATTGAGACATTCCCTCAAAGCAAAAATTCTTCCATACGGAGCGATTAGTTAGGCTGATAGCCCGTTAGTTCAACGAACCCGCTACCCGTGACCGGGCTACCATTACTGATACCCTCAACCGAAACGGCGCCCTCCCAATACTGAATGGTGACGTTTAACTCTTGGTTTGGAATACGAGGGGTGATCTCTAATTCTACGCTTTCAGAGGGTATGCTCAGCGTCCAACGAGAGGGATAGGTAATACCACTCTTTGGGCTCGTCCAGTTTGCGTTGGTTTCTATGGTATACTCACCAACGTTCAATCGACGAGAAGTCCCATTCTCATCATGCACCATTCCTACCGCATGGCGGCTTTCACTTCCGTCATTCTGTCGAAGGCTGTACACCATAAGGTCTCTTCCATCGGACAGTTGGAGTGAAAACCAATCCCAACCGACTTCGGCTTCGCCTAGTGCACTCGTACTCCATTCATGATCTTTCCATGCTTGGCCAGAAACGACGAAGCGCTCCTCTCCAATCGAGATCGTGCCGTCTACAGGCAATCGGGTGAACGAATAGTAATACGATGCATTTCCTGGATCATCTCCTTTCTGGTCATAGCCTCGATCCCCTTGATACACGGCTGGTTTCCCTTCATCAACCACTAGATCTAGAGAGACGTCTCCCTCGGAGGCGATGAGACGAATTGGAAAAAAAGAAGCCTCTGACACTTGTTCAGCAGACCAATCATCCAACCAGATTCGGTAAGGAATCCCTTCAGCACCGGCCAAACCCAAGCTCCCACGACTAAATCGTTCAGAAGCGTAAAAGGTCTCATTTTCAACGTCACTCATCGAAAAATGGGCCATATACAACTGGTCGCTGATCCAATCAGACTCGGGATCATCCGAGATTCCGACCATCGGAGACAGTGCTGATCTGAAAAAAGTCAGTTGAAACCCAAACCGTCGGCCATCGGTCCCGATTACATTTCCGGTGTAGTACCACCATTCGGTCTTGAATGTTGGGTGAGCTCCATGATCTTCTGGAAAGGAAAAATCTGTGGGGCCCGTTGCCCGCTCATAGCCCGTCGTATCGCTCTTCATGGCCTTTGAGAGCGGCATGGAATCATTCTCCATTTCGCGCAAAACATCGGGCGTTCTTAAAAAGAAGGCTACCAGCATGCCGAACATGAAAAGCACACTCAAATAGAGCACTTTGCGAAATAGGCTACTCATCTACTAATCCTCTCGTAGGGCTGAAACTGGATTGGCAGAGGCCATTTTCATAGCTGGATAAATCCCTGCCAGCAATGCCGCGATAATTGCCAATACCACGGCTTGGAGCAATACATCCGGGGAGTAATCCATTTGAAGCGTCCACCCAAAGGATCGCTTATTGATCACAAAAACCAGGACATAGGCTAGAATCAACCCCAATGGTACCGCGAATAGGCCCGCAAGCAATCCCATTAAACCCGTCTGTGTAGTTACATAGAGCCACACTTGCCTAGGTGTAAGCCCGTTGGCTCGCATAATAGCCAACTCCTTACCTCGCTCCAGTTGAAGCGCCATCAATGCACTAAGGACACCCACAAAGGCAATTAAAACGGCTAGCAATCGCAAGACTTGGGTAATCGTAAAGGTCCGATCAAAGACATCAAGTGAAGCCTGGCGCAAGCTCCGGTTTGATCGAATGAATACTTCTTGCCGGCCGCCTACGACCTGCTGAACTCGCTCAATCAGATTATCGATATCCGTACCCGGAGAAGCGACCAGAGCAATTCCTGAAACAAACGGGTCATCGAAATGGCGGTTATACACGTTCCTCGATATCATCACAGCTCCCACATCAGACGCATAATCAAAATAAACGGCTGCCACCTCAAATGGGATGCGTCCGTTATCGGTATTGATTTGGAGCGTATCGCCTGCGTGGATGTCATGACGATAGCTAAACGGCTCAGAAATCTTCACGACATTATCCGAGGCGAATCTCCCCGAAATTGACGCAATGTCGCCCTCTTTGAAACGATACGATTCGGTTGGCCCCGGTCTGGGATCAACAATGATCAGGTCATTTTGAAAATCGTTCATCTGCACCTGTGCCGTCCGCACAGCATAGGCACCATTGATGCCATCTAAAGCCCGAATATCTCGCTCCACGTCCTGAATAATGGTAGCATCATTCCTTCTAAAAACAGGACTAGGAGGTGAAATATATACGTCAGCACTCAAGGTGTAGGAAAGCCATTGATCTACGGTGCCCCGAAAGCTTTCGACCATGACTCCAACGCCGATGGTCGATGAAATAGCAATCATGAGCGCGGCAATGGCCACGCCCGTGCGACTCAAGGACGTCTCTACGCCTCGAGCAGCCATCTTTCCAACGACACCGCCCATTTTACCTAGAACCGGACGAATCCAACGTGTACACAGCGTAACGGCCGGCGGTGTCATCAGAGCGAAACTGAGCAGAACGAGCAAGAGGGCCAGGTAGCTCAAGATTAAGCTTTTTCCTGGAACGACCAGTAAAAGAAGAGCCACGACGGCTGCGCCCAAACTAGTCCAAATTAAGCGAGGCAGAGCGGCTGCCATACGTGTCTCATCGGAAGATCTGCGCAGGACGGTTGTGGTAGCAGCAGTGGTTGCCTCTCGCGCAGGCAGAAGAGACGCTACTAACGTCATCCCCACCCCAAGAATCGCACCTTTTAGCAGCGTAAACGGCGCGAGTGTCAACTCGCGCACCTCGAGAACAAAATACAGATCGTTAATCGTCTGGCTAACCAAGTTCACCAAGCCGTTTCCGAGCATCACCCCTCCAAGTAGTCCCAGGACGGTGCCACTCACTCCGATAATCAATGACTCGGAAATAATGGTGCCATAAATCTCCTTTTGAGTGACCCCCAATGCCCTGAATCGTCCGATAGTCGGGGCCCGTTGCACGACAGAAAAGGTCATGATATTGTAGATCAAAAACATCCCTACGACCAGCGCTAAAAGACTCAATGCTTGTAAATTGAGCGTAAACGCTTTGGTCATTTGATCTAGTGCGTTACCTCTCGAGGAAGCTTTTTGAAGACGCACATTGCTTGGCAACCAATTCTCAAGCGAACTAAGACGCCCTTGGTCAATCTCTTCAGGGCTAATAATCAGATCAATTCTACTCAGCTTTCCTGCGCCTGAAAACAAACGTTGAGCCGTTCCAATATCCACGACTAGCAGGTTGCTCATAGCCTGCTTATCCAAGTCAGACAGTCCTCGAACAAAGTCCAGTAGCACCACCTCGTGAGGAATCCCCGATATGTTGATCTTCAGGGTATCTCCAAGTTCTATACCCAGCGAAAGAGCCGTTTCTTCTGATAGCAGACCAACAGAAGAAGGACCCATAAATTGGCCTAAATCGAGCGAAGATTGTGCGCCACCAATAAAACTGCGGAAACTGGATTCTGCCAAAAGATCCACTCCCAGTACCTGCAACGTGCCTTCCGATTCACCACCGTAAGATGCGTACCCTTCAACTACAGGAGCCGCCTTTCTGAATCCGTATTCTACGCGAAGCTCAGCATACAGCGTATCGTCAAGCTCATTGCCAGCGCCTACGATCTGATGCGTTGCTGTCCCGGTTACGAGAGAAGAGGATAAACGAAAGGCTCTCTCTGAGCTAACATTAGCCAAGTCGATTCCAACCACGACCGCCACACCAAGCGCAACGCCGAGAATGGAAAGCCCCGTCAACAGGGGATGGGTGAATAGGTAGCGCACACTACTGCGCCAAAGCAGGGATGATCTCATGCACAGACTCTCACTTCAGAGCCTCGTTTTCCGCGTCTAACTCTTTTAAAACACCTCTTTGCAGGGTAAAAACCCGGTCAGCAAGCTCAATGATTTCTCGATCATGCGTCGCGATAAGCATCGTCCTATTCACATCATGAATGAGGTGTTGAAGCAATTCCAAAACAGTTTGGGCCGTCTCAAAATCAAGATTCCCAGTGGGCTCATCCGCTAAAATGAGTACGGGATCATGAGCGATAGCCCGTGCGATGGCGACTCGTTGTTGTTCTCCGCCCGAAAGAACGTCGGGAAAACTATTCATTCGATCGCCTAATCCGACGGTGTCCAGAATGTGTTTCGCTTTCGATTCCTCCGCCTTGGAAACGGTACCCGAGAGTTCGATTGGAAGAAGCACATTTTCCAAAACGGTAAGCGTCGGAATCAGGTTAAAGGATTGGAAAATGAACCCAATCTGCTTTCGGCGAAAGAGCGTTCGATCTTCTTCCTTTAATGTCGATAATGAGGTGTCGCCGTACTGCACTGTGCCAGCGGAAGGGACATCGAGACCACTGATTAGGTTCAAGAGCGTACTTTTTCCAGATCCACTTCTCCCGAGCAATACGACGAGCTCACCCTCGCGCAGAGTGAGCGATAAATTGTCCAGAACAACACGTTCCTGAGTCCCTTCAACGAAGGACTTGGACAAACCGGATACATTTAAAATGGAATTGGAAGACGACACAAAAAAACCGATTTAACAACACAGAAGAGTGATCACTTATTCGTAATCATGCTCGAAGTACTCAATCCCTCTCGAAGGGCCTGAGCTTGATCCTTTCTTACGGATTCGCTCGGCGAGCCTTTCAGAAAAGACCTCGGCCGGGTCATACCCGTAATTTCGAAGGAGATGATTCATTCCAATCACCTCACACAGCACCGTCACGTTCTTTCCGGGGGTGATCGGAAGCATAACGAGCGGTAATTCAACACCGAGTATATCATAGGTCTCCTCGGCCATTCCAAGACGGGTATACTCTTCGTTAGGATCCCATGGGTGCAGGTTAACGACGACCTCAATACGCTTCTGGAATCGGATAGCCCGGATGCCAAACATGGCACGGACATCGACGAGACCAAGCCCTCGAATCTCCATAAAATGCTGCACAAGGTCTGTTCCAGAACCCATCAACACTTTTTCTTCTTTCCGTGTGGCAATAACCACATCATCAGCAACCAAACGGTGACCCCGTTCAACCAAATCGAGTGCAACTTCACTCTTTCCGATCCCTGCGGTACCCACAATCAGCATCCCAATCCCGTACACGTCGATCAACGACCCGTGCAGAGATTGCTGAAGTGCAAACTGATCCCCCAGGAAATCCCGGAGCTGCACCATGAACTGAATCGTTGGCGTTGGGGTGACAAACAGTGGAATGCCCGCATTTGTCGCTAAGCCGATCATGCGTTCGTCTAGCTCATTTCCTTCGGTAAGAATAATGCACGGAATGGGAAACTTGAGCAGGTTATTGAAGGCCGTAGTCTGCTCATCTTCCGATAGGTGTGACAAGTAGCGGCACTCCGTATTCCCTAAAAGCTGGACACGATGGTGAGTGAATAATTCGACATATCCTGCAAGCGCCAATCCGGGTCGATTCAGACTGCTTTCAGTAATGAGATGACTCTCAAGATCGACGCTGTTCAAAGGTCGAATTGGAACTCCAACTGTCTGTCGCATTTGCTCGATGGCAAATGCGACCGTTATCGATTCCTTTTTAAATGTCTTTCGCTGGCGACCCATGAGTGACTACGGCACCTCTACCGTGTCCAGAATGCGCTGTACGATGTCTTCACTGCTAATTTCTTCTGCTTCCGCCTCGTAAGTAACTGCGACGCGGTGACGCAGGACATCCATCGCAATAGAACGGACATCCTCTGGCGTAATGTACGCACGATGCTGAAGGAAAGCGTGTGCTCGGGCGGCCAAATTCAAGTTGATGGTCGCTCGAGGAGATGCTCCGTATTCAATAAGGGGCTTCAAGGCAGACAATCCGATAGTCTCAGGTTCTCGGGAGGCCATAACCAAATCTACAATATATTTTTCGACACGCTCATCGATGTACAGCGCGTTTAGTACTGCCCGAGCCGACAGAATTTGCTCCGGTGTGACCACTGGCCTAACCACCTGCTTTTCACCAGTTCGCGCCATGCGGCGCATAATTTCCAGCTCTTCGTCGCGAGTTGGATAACCGACCTTAATCTTCATCATGAACCGATCTACCTGAGCCTCTGGTAGTGGATACGTCCCCTCTTGTTCAATAGGGTTTTGAGTAGCGAGAACCAAGAAAGGCGCCTCGAGGGGAAAGGTCGTTTCCCCGATCGTTACCTGTCGCTCCTGCATACTTTCAAGCAGCGCACTTTGCACCTTAGCTGGCGAACGGTTGATCTCGTCAGCCAGAATAATATTAGAAAAGATGGGCCCTTTCTTGATAGAAAAGCTTCCTTCTTTGGGATTGAAAACAAGGGTACCCAGAAGGTCGGCAGGTAGGAGATCAGGCGTGAACTGAATCCGTTGAAACTTGGTACCGATAGCTGCTGCAAGAGACGATACCGTTAGCGTCTTTGCCAGACCCGGTACTCCCTCCAATAAAACGTGTCCATCCCCAAGCAAACCAATCAAGAGGCGCTCGATCATATAACGTTGTCCTACAACGACTTTCCCAATTTCAGTCAGCAAGTCATCAACAAACGCACTTTCCTGTGTAATCCGCTCATTAACCGCTGAAATATCAAATGTCGACATGCGTCTTTTTCCTTCTTCTGATTATATCAGACAATAAACGTTTCTATTTCTTCTTTCGTATGTCCAGAAACCTTCTCTCTTACGTTATCAAGGAATGAGGGTATGGAAAAAGGTTGACCTAGAACAACCATACAGCCGCCTTCACCGGACTGCACGGCTCCAAATATACCATCCATAGATGCAGATTCCGTTTCCTGCGTAACCCGAGAATGAATTTGATCCGTTGTGCTCCAATCTGCGTTTTTTGAGGCCTGCGAAATCATCATTAAGGCCCCAAAAAATTGCCAATCGGCTTTCTTGATCGCAACAACCAACTTCTGCACGTTTCGGTTCTCCAAAACGAGATGTTTCACCACATTTCTGCTTCTGCGAGGTAACGAGTCCATCGCTTTTTCTAGGTCTCGGTGTTCAAGGTCTCGTAACGATGTTAGCTTGGGAAAGCCGCGGCCTTTAAGATCTTTTAGAGCTGTATGAGTCCATTTCATCCGAGAGGCAGAAGCTACAAATCCGGGCTCCCAGTCTCTAGTCCATTCAACGATTCCCCAACCTGGACGGGTTTTACCCGTCACTTCTATAGGGAGCGATTCCAATGTGCTCGTATCCACCAAAAGGAACGGAGACGAAAATTCTTCCATCACCCCGATCACGTAGGCTGGGCTAAATCGATGACCATACCAGTTTACCAACGCTTCTGTAGCTTGATCTCGAACCAAGCTTTTTTCGGACTCCACGTCGTGTGCTGAATGCAACGCTTTGACCAAGGCTACAGTAAACGCCGCATGGAAAGCAGCCCCGAGACCGGTTGGAATGCCTCCGACCACTGAAATATCGTACTGTCTTCCCTCAGATAGCCCTACCGATGCGATTACGTGCGCTAAAAGGCCCTTGAGACCTCGCTGGTTCACATCCCTGTCATCCATGTTCAAAATGGAACTCACTCCTTCCAGCACAATACGCGTGGTCTGCTCCTGATTTACGCGCAGGGCAACAGATATACCCTGTTTCATACGCAGCATGAGGGCAAAACCATCAAAATAGTGCGTGTGGTCGGCCATCACTCCCACAATACCGCGTGCAAACGATGCGTGAGGCATGGACCCAGCCAGACCCAGACGATCGACCATTAATATTCTGGCCCGTTCCAGATACTGTGTGGGACGCAACACCTCGTCGGCCTGCATCCGGTTCAGCGCGTGCAAAAACGGCCGAACAAATGCCGGTGTGTTATTCCCTTCTGAGCTCAATCTGTTGGAATCCATGCTACCGGCCTACCATTTGTCCATCTTCAATGAGCACACCGTTCAGAAAATCGGTAGCCGTTACCCGCCTTTTTCCTTCTATCTGAACCTCCGTTAGTCGTAGACAGCCCGTTCCACATGACACGAGTAACGCACCATCCTCCTTGGTTAAACGACCTGGTTCAGCCGTCGTAGAAGATGAGTCATGCACCTCTGAGCGGAATACCTTCAGTTGTTTTCCATTCAAGAAGGTAAAAGCTCCCGGCCAAGGAGAAAGCCCACGGATCTGGTTGTGGACCTCACTCGCAGATCCAGAAAAATCGAGCTCACAGTCTTTCCTAAAGATCTTTGGAGCTGGCGTGGCTTGAGTATCATCCTGAGGAGTAGTCGTTAGATCTCCCCTAATAATGCGCTGCACGGTCTCCACAACAGCATCGGCACCTAAGATCATCATTCGGTCGTGAACGTCGCCTGCCGTTTCATTAGGACCGATCGAAAGACGGCGCTTAAGAATCACATTGCCGGTATCCACGAGCTGTTTCAGAAAGAAGGTCGTTACCCCCGTTTCAGTATCTCCCTGCATGATCGCATGATTGATTGGCGCGGCTCCTCGATACCGAGGAAGCAAGGATCCATGTAGGTTGAAGGTGCCCAGTCGCGCGGCTTCAAACACCTCAGGCGGAAGAATCCGAAAGGCCACAACCACAATGATATCTGGATTTAATTGACGGACATTCTGAGCAAAGGAAGGATCCTTTACACTTTCTGGCTGAAGAATCGTATCGATTCCAAGAGCATCAGCAGCCAACTTCACCGGCGTAGAAGACACTTTTTGCCCCCTTCCTCTCTTCTTGTCGCTCCCTGTAGCAACAGCGATAGGCTTGAGACCAACCGCTGCTAGAGCGTTCAGAGAGGGTACCGCAAAATCAGGGGTGCCCATGAACACAATTCTCGGCGCGTCCGTGGCGAATTCCGCGCTCGTCAAGCTGTCCTGGTCTAAAGAGGATACCATGGTAATCGGATTCTGGCCAAAGGGTGGCGATACGATACAAAGGGCGACCGGCTCAAACTACCGGAAGGTGGTCAATAATTAAAATGCGGGCCGGATTTCATCCGGCCCGCATACATAATGTGTCGATTAGCAGGTCAATCAACTAAAACAGTCTGGTTCGCTCATCCCAAATCGGCACGAGCAACTCGTAATCCCCAAAGCCGGTGCGGTCTACAAAAATGAACTGTCGACCAATACGCTGATACTCCCAGATTTCATACGGTTCGTAATCGAAACTGTGAGGCTTACGGCGAACAAAATCAGGATCTCCAAACCGAACTAAAACAAATCCACGATCTGTTTTCCAACCGTCATGGGTCCCACCAAAGTTCTGATTAGCAGACGCAATACGGTAGTAATATTCTTCTTGTTTCTCATTGCGCTTCGTGCCCGGCGTCGGATCACGCTTGTCCCAAAAATCGGTGAAACGACGGAATCGCTCAATATCATTAGGGGCATCCAGAATAAAACTCATGTCCCGCTTCTTGGCGATGTATTCCATCTGAACGATAGCTTCGTCCACGTTCTGAATATGATCAGAAAGACCAGACCATTCGACCATAAAACGTTGTTCGGCCACGTCCAGCGTTTCTCCACCAAGCTCCACCACCGAAACCCGCATCATATATGCACCCGGCTTGAACTCATCCATTGGAACGGAAACGATGTACTGACTGCGCGATCGGCCTAGAAACAAGAGTTCTTCCTTGGAATAGGCGAGATCCATCTCGGGAGACCCTTCTCCATCGGCACCAATCGCCTTAGTACCCGCATTTTCTTCACGGGCCCGTCGCACTTCCTGAATAACAGTAACGTCTTTTTCGCCGTCTGAGTACAGCTCGTAAAACATCTTGAATCCACCTTCCTGACTACCAATTCGTCCCGTTATGCGGGGCACAATAGTAAAGGTGTTTTCATCATACGATTCTAAAAGAGTAATATCTGAAATGGCCACATCCGCGCTTAAATCACGAATTTCGACCGGAATGCTGCGTAAATAGGTTTGATTTGAATTACGATCAGAAACCTCAAACTCAAATACGTATCGTCCTGGAGCTACGTCAATGGATTGGGTAGTAAAATCGAATTCATCATCCATTTGGGTTTCGATGTACGAGTCGAACGTCATCGAGGCATCCCATATTTTCGACTGAATCAGATTACGGAGACGATTGTCGTCGGATATCTGAATAGCGTCCATTTTCACTTCATACCCGCCCGTAAAACCGTTGGGCGTATTGATGAAACTGATTTGGGTAATGCCGATCTGAGAGTACAGGTCCACCCGGGTCATCCCTGTTACGTCGCCTCGTACACTGACCACGTCTACCTCAAAGTCTGCCTGAACTCGCTGAGCTGATGCCAGCAGAGGAACCATCGAAAGAAGCAATGAAAGACTTAGAATACACGAGAAAATGGCCGTGAGGCTACGTGATTTGTACATCGCGACCTCTCGTACTCGGTACTTCATTTCTGAAGGTCTTTTGTCACCGTCGTTCATACTTCGTGTCAGACAACTACGATTAAAGAAAAAACGTCCTGCTGGGAAAGATAGCAACGACTTAGGCATTATTTAGACCTAAAGCGCCCTTTTTTGTGCAATTCCTGCAGGAGCCTCTACACCCTACGAATTAACGTAAGATTAGGCTACCCGTCAAGAACCGTTCAACAGACCGTATTTTTTTCAGGATGAATGGTAGCGGAAGCAATACGAACTGGATCGAGTGGGTGATCTAGATCAGGAGCTACCAAACAAGGCATCCACAAAGCGGGCGCGGTCAAAGACTTGTAAGTCATCAATCCCTTCGCCCACACCAATGTATTTTACAGGTATTTGGAACTCGTTCGAAATGCCAATCACAATACCCCCTTTCGCCGTACCGTCCAATTTCGTCAATACGAGGCCTGTTACGTCCACCGCGCGAGTAAATTCTTGTGCCTGACGAATGGCGTTTTGTCCAGTAGATGCGTCGAGTACAAGCAATACTTCATGCGGGGCACCTGATACTTGACGATCCATGACTCGTTTGATCTTCGTCAACTCATCCATCAGCCCGCCTTTCGTATGCAGTCGACCTGCCGTATCGACTAGCACCACGTCAATTCCTTTGCTCTTAGCTGCAGCTACCGTGTCGAAGGCCACTGATGCGGGGTCGGCTCCATGTCCTTGCTTCACGATGGGTACGCCCGCGCGATCAGCCCATATTTCCAATTGCTCTGTAGCGGCCGCACGAAAGGTATCTGCAGCTCCCAGCATCACCGTTTTACCGGCATCTTTGTACCGAGCCGCCATTTTCCCAATAGAGGTGGTTTTACCTACTCCGTTCACCCCAACAACCATGATGACATGGGGCTGATTGTCGAGCGGTGCATCGAACTCAATAGGATGCGCTTCTGAGGCCGCGAGCAACAACCCGGACATTTCGTCCTGGATCAATGTATTGAGGTCGGTAGCAGAGACGTATTTATCACGCGCCACTCGTTCTTCGACTCTGCGAATGATGTCGACCGTCGTCGCCACACCCACGTCACTCGTGACCAGGATTTCTTCTAAATCATCTAGAAATTGCTCATCTACCGTATCCCGACCGCGGACCAGCTTGTTCAGTTTACCAAAGAGCGAGGTGCGGGTCTTCTCGAGACCTGTTTCTAGAGATTTTTGCTGCTTCTTTCTGTCAAAAAAACCCATTCAAATCGTAGGTGCGAAGATGAAAAACTAAAGGGATGAAAAGGCCAGGGCGCGCATCAGGCTAGATCCTGGACTGAAGAAGGATCTCTCAGGTATCCAAAAAAGCGCACGAAATAGCGCACAAAAGAATACACGAGCAAGATGACGGTAGCCCAAATACAAACTAAGAGCACAGGTTCGTCGGCCTTCAACAGGGCAGCAAGGGCCGTAATAGCCACACCCGTAACAGCGATTTTTCCTACCCAAATACTTGCGACAATCTGACCCGTTTTATGCCGTAGATATTCTCCTCCAGCCAGAATGGAAAAGTCTCGAATAGCTAAAACAAGAAAAAACCAAAGAGGAAGAGCACCGATATAAGTCAACGCTGCTATCACGAACCCACCACCAAATTTATCGGCCATAGGGTCCAACACTTTTCCCCAGTCAGAAACTTGATCTGACCATCGAGCCACCCTTCCGTCAAAATAGTCCGTTGCGATCGCCAGAAGCAGAAGTACCATTATCCACCACAGCGGTCCATCCACCACGATCAACCAAGTGACGGGCAAGATGATTACCAACCTAGCCATACTCAAGATATTGGGTATGGTCCAGAATCGGCCTAATTCAGAAAGTTTGGGGGCGGGTTGGGACATAGTATATTTTGGGTCAGAGCGCCTATAACGCCAAAACGCCCATCCCGTTCAACACTTTCTGAAACATGTCGTCCCCATCCTATCTGACGGCGCCCAAATCAATAGCAATTGCACGCTGGGAAGCCAAGTTCACTTGCACCCTAGATTCGTTAGAGACGAGAATAATCTCGCACTCCTCATTCGAGAGTCGATTGCAGTATTCCCCTTCAGGTAGACCCGATTGCAAAGAGGTAACCATCTGTTTTCCAGAGCCGTTTATGACCACAAACCCTTCGTTTCCTCTTCCGAAAGCGATTTGATCGGACTCATTGGTCCACCAGTGAGTGACTGGAGCCCCTGCAGATACTGCATTGCTAAAGGCGACGGCCCCAGCTATCGCTGGACGGCGATGTTCACACACCCACTCCCCAAGCCCACAGTTCAACCCGGATTCTGAGAATACGGATCGGATGGATTCATCTTCGTGCATCGGTGGCCCTTCAGAATCGTGGTCGAATGCATAACTGGACATAACCCGCTTGCGTCCGTACGGCCAAGTCAACGTATACACCTGAGCCAAATCGTACGTGATGCCATCCCTATGCGAAATAGCTGCCGCGCCACCATGACCCCGTTGCCGATCATGATTATCGACAAATATCAACGCTTCTGAGGAAGGGATAAACTCTCTGGAATTCCAAAACCATCCTGTGGGCGCCAAGTCTGCCCAGGAGCGCTGCCGGATCAGTTCACCCATAGCTTCTGTGTAGGAGAAAGCAGTGATGTCGCCATTACTGATGTAAGGCAAGACCCAGTTTGCCATCCGTCCTCCCGTCGCAATTTCTTGCACGATGTAGCCGGGGTCCTCGACCATGTCTAGAATGGCTTGAATATCATCCGATGAAAGGTGCTTTGCCGCATCCAACCGAAAACCACTGACCCCCAAAGACACGAGATCATTCAGATAGGCGGCCAGAGTCTCTCTAACCGGCTGTGTCTCCGTTGCCAGATCGGCCAGCCCGACCAACTCACATTCAGTCAGTTGAATGCGATCATTCCAATCGGCGATATGGCCATTTTCGGTCTGATCACAATGATGGAAATCGTCGTATCCGAACAAGCCCGGGAATTCCCACGGTCCAAAGAGTGAGCCAGCCGTTCCCGTTCCGGAGAAAACAAGATCCCCTTCATGGATCAAATCCGCGTCAGCCATATGATTCAGCAACACATCTGCATAAATATCTACGCCTGCCTGATCACAACGAGCCACCATATCAGCAAACTCCTCTCGAGATCCACTTCTTGATTCAAGCCTGTAACTCACCGGTTGATAGCGCTCGAACCACGGTCGTCCTCCAATAATGTGATTTTCACCCGGGGGACTTACCTGAACGGCTCCATATCCTGCAGGCCCCAAAAACTGTTCACATTCTTGAGCAATGTCCGACCACGTCCACTCAAAAAGGTGTACGATAACCCCTCCTTCATCTCTCGTGTCTGGGACAGACAAAAGAGATTCTGGTTGCTGGCAAGCCAACAGAATCAGAAGGCCAACAAGAGGACTAAACCGCTTCATGTTCTTCCACTTTTAGCCAGCTTACTGCGCTAATAAGCAGGGATACTGTACAAATGATAAAGATGACGTTTTTGTTGGAAGCTGCATTCACCAGCTCACCTACTCCCAGACTGGCTACCAGCTGTGGTAGCACGACTGAAAGGTTAAACAAGCCCATATAGAGGCCCATTTTCGCCCCCGCTACCTTCTGGGACATAATGGCAAAAGGCAAACTGACCGTTGCGGCCCATCCAATGCCCAGAACACCCATGAAGATGTAGACGACCATCGGCCCAGATCCCCAGAAAAGAATTCCAGCATAGCCCGCAGCCATGATGGCTATACAGATCATGTGCGTCTTAACCCGGCCAATTTTTTCGGTAATGGGCTCTAGTACGAGAGCTGGAAGCAAGGCGCCAACGGCATTGAGAATCAAAAAACTGATGGAGACGACCCGCCCCATGGAGACGTCATCAAGTGCCGGCATCGCGAACTGCACGTAGGAAAACATATAAACGAACATCGTCTGAATGCCCAACCAAGTGAACGAGTGGGCAGCGAGAATCTTTTTAAATCCAATATCGCCGGCTTCAGCCTTGGTCTTTCCATCTTCTGATTTAAACAGCGCTTCCGCAATCAACATAACGGTAACAAGACCGAGGGCGTACTCCACGTAATAGTGTCCAAGGTCAACTCCGCTAAGCCGAAGACCCATGGCATAAACAGAGTAGATGAAGAAGCCCCAGAGTGGACGCGTGGTGCGAACAAGTTCACTCATGGAAAACGTGGTTGAGTCTTCCGAGTCATCCTCAGACTCCAATTCCCGAGGCTCTTCGATGAAAAACGTGGGCACCACGGAGAACACGAAAACGAGGCCAGCCCCTCCGTAAATGAGGGCTATATTTCCCCAAATAGCCCCTACTGCATAGGCCAAAACGCCGAACGTGCCAGAGATAGTCTGCATCCACGTGTAGCCCTTCGTTCTTGAATTGCCATGGGGCGTCACGTCCGCGATCACGCTTCGTGTCGGATTGAAACTCACATTGATCGCAAGATCGAGCGTCAAGGCCACTGCAATCGCGACCCCCAATATGCCCTCGATGCCCATGGCCGAAGAAATCACATCAATATTGGGTAGTGCGAACAACATCAACGTCGAAAGCACGCCACCAATCAGAATGAAAGGACGCCTGCGGCCATTCCAGAACCAGACCTTATCTGAAATCACACCCACGATCACTTGACCCAAAATCCCGGCAATAGGGCCCGCAGCCCATACCAGTCCGATGTCGTCAATTTCCAGATGGTACTTTGTTGCCAGAATCCAACTCAGCGCGGAGATCTGCACAGAAAGCGCAAACCCCATCGAAGTGGCTGGTAAACTGAGTAGAATGTAGAAGGACTTGGTTAGCCGTTTCTGTATGTCCAGCATAGATTTATGAGGTTTTAGTAGGCTCTTCAGACCGCTATTTCAAAATAATCATGTTCCGTGTCAGCGTACCATTCGGGGTTTCAAGACGGTACAAATACGATCCACTAGCTAGCCCCGTCCCATCAAATTTTACTTCGTACTGTCCCGGAGATCGGAACCCATCCACCAGCAATCGAACTTCCCGACCCAGCACATCATGCACGCTAAGTCTCACTTGAGCAGGCTGATTCAGCCTGAACGAGATAAATGTTGTGGGATTAAACGGGTTTGGGTAGTTCTGCATCAGCTCCAGACTTTCGGGAAGGTCTCGCGCAGATTCTGAACCGGTATATACGGCTCCAAAGGGAAGAGCAGGAAGAGCCCCCAATTGTAATTGAGTATCTTCATCCGTGATGTAAATCAAGGTTTCGTAGCCGCTGATGGTCGCCGTAAATCCACCTACGTGAAACCCGGTGGTGTCCGCAGAAAGATTGGTGTACGGAATGGGCCCATCGTGATCCATCAGGACAGTATTCGACGGGTCAACCATGACCTGTTTGGGCTGATCTGAAAAATTGATCAGCACTACAGCATTTTTATTTGGCCAAGGGCGGACATACCCAAGCACGTCGGATGGTGTATCTAAATACGAGATATCCTGCGTTCCAAAAGCCGGTGATGCCTGACGTGCATGGGCCAGAAAACGGTGCAATCGGGCCCACTCTTTGTTGCGCGGATTATTCCAAGACACTGGAAGTCTTCTGGTATCTCCTATGCCCGCGCCAAAGCCCACTTCCTGGCCTTGATAAATCATGGGAATGCCTGGTGCCGTCAAGAGCATGCCAGTCAGAGGTTTAATCCGATCTGGGTTCGAAGCGAATAGTTCTTGGATGCGCGTCCAATCATGGTTTTCCAAGAATCGAAAATAACGGGCATTCGGACCAGGCCAGAATCCGAAATTGGACAGTCTATTCTTAAACTGGCTCAGGTTTCCGTATTGACTAGCGCTACTGACTTCACCGGAAAAAGCCCAGTCATACCCACTATCGATACCACCTGAACCTGTGTCGGAATAGTACACTTGTGTACCTAAACCCGTGCCTTCGATCTCGGCCAAAATCCAAGCATCCGGCCGAATACTTTTGATGAGTCTGCGGAGCGGAACGCCAAATTCCTGCGGACCATACCGCCGCCATGGACCCCAGTATGCATCTAACCGGAATCCATCTACTTCGAATTCTGTGAGCCACCAAGCAATGACCTCATGTATATCCGCTTGCAGATCGGCGGATTCATAATTGAGATTGGCAAGCCCTCCAAACCCATCATAAGCTCTGTATAGTGCGTTTTCTTCCCATTGCTCCGGCAAGCTCGCTCCCAAACCATCCATTCCTGATGAATGAGAGTTAGCTGACGTTTGAATGTAGTCTGAGTAGTCGCCATCAGTGCGTAGACTTTCAACCCATTTGTGTTCGGGAGACACATGATTAATAGTGAAGTCCAGAATAACCCGAATATCGAGTTCGTGAGCGCTCTCCACTAATCGCTTAAAATCGTCATTCGTCCCCAGTCTGAAATCCACGTTCCAGAAATCAAGAATATTGTAGCCTCCTGACAAACCGGTCAAAGAGAGATTCTGCATGATGGGCATAAACCATATCGTGTTGTAGCCCATGTCTTTGATATATGGCAGATTGGCCGTGATTTGGTTAATCCGGTCTCCTGGCGCTTCCGACGTCCCGTTCGCGGTGGATCCAAACGATAACGGAAACACCTCGTACACTATGGCACCCGGTATCCAAGCAGCCGTTTCTACATCTCCAGCCATCCGAACGGATGATGACGAATTGAGCAAACTCAACGCGATACGTCCCTTTTGAGAGGATCCACTTGAGGACGTCGCAATCACATCAACATAGACTTCGCCAACCCCCATCACCCCGGCATACGAAAGGCCAGCTTTAGACACGTTTCGGACCACCTCGGTAGACAGGGCCTCGTCTTCAATCCACTCTAAAGAGGCGATTCCGGGAGAGACGTTTGTCTCTTGCAGGCTAACGCTAAAGGATGTTCCATTTACGGCAGGATCCCACCCATTATCAACTACGGAATAGGTAAACCAGCGATCTTCGGCAGGATCCGGTCTGCGAACTATCACAACTTCGCTGCTCGTATGCTCAACGCCGTCTACCATAGCCTGGATGACAAATGGATTCTCTCCCTCTTCCAGCAAAATAGTCTCATCGATAACGCCGTCATTCACAGAAAGCGACCCAACCGACTCTCCATTACGTAACAAAAGTGCCGAGGTCACAGAAGGGTCCACTGTACCATTTGTGCGGACAATACTGGCACGCAGTTGCGCGGTGGACTGAGTCGTTTTACGAGCTTCCGTTTTCCAAGAAATCGGCTCCACGGAGTTCCCGATAGAAACGGTTTGGGTTCCAGAACTAGATACCAATGTGACAGAAAACAACGTTCCAGAAACGACCGGTTGATCCAATGGAATCCAAAGCACTCCGGTTTGTGGGTCACGGAAAGACAGTCCATCCTGCTCCGCACCACCCGCGATTCGATAGGTAAGCGACGTGATCGTCCCCGCCGTAAAGACTCCTGCAGAGAAATGAGTCACTAGACCTGAGCTATTCGTTTGCTCGGCTGACTGAAAAATTAAAGGGTCGGTGACATCCAATACTGAATTATTATTGTCACTCGCATTGCTGACCGGATTATTTGGATCAGTAAGCCAATACCCACCGTGGGTAGCTGTGTCCTTAACGTGAAACTTGTATTCAACCCGGTTTCCGACGTTGAACGTCTGAGATCGTAGCCACTGGTCTAAGCCCAGATCGTACGTCATAGCAGTGGACGACCCGATCGTCCACCCATTGAAAATTCCTGGTAGCGTGACTTCGTGCACGCTGCCGCTAGGGATGTATCGGAAGGTTACATCCATCTGCTGCGCTTGCACCGGAAGCGCGAGCCCTAAGAAAACAAAAATGTAAAGGAAATTTCTAATCATCAAAGAGAGAGCGTGCAAAAAAAAGTGGGGTCGGCGCGACGTGGTCGCGCCGACCCCACAATCATCAGGGACGAATACATGCTCCCTACACTATTTCAGCAGAACCATGGTCTTGACAATCACCTGATCACCTGCTTGCAAGCGATAGATGTAGCTTCCACTAGCAAGTTCGCTCGCATCGAACTGAACTTGGTGACGAGCTGCTGGCAAGTATCCATTGACCAACGTCGTGACTTCGCGACCCAACAGATCAAAGATCTGAAGCATCACCTTACCACTCTGAGTGATCTCATAAGAAATCGTGGTCGTCGGATTAAACGGGTTCGGGAAGTTCTGATTTAGCGTTACCTGCTGAGGCAATTCCGCATCTTCGACGTCCGTAATGAAACCCGTGTCAACTTCTCCTCCTCTACGCACAACCGTGGCGGTGGACGGTGAGGCATCATTGTCGATCAGGATATAAGCATCGTAAAGCGGATCTTTGAATTTGCCATCTGCTTCTCGAACGGCTCCAAAGATCATACGATAGGTAGGATTGGCTTCGTCAATCTGAACGAAATGATCGCCACCAAATCCAGACTCATTATCAAACCCGTTCACGCCATATTTCATGGTGACCCCACGCTTGGCCTGTCCGGCTTTCTTGGTAAGCGTAAAGGTGTACACAGAATCTCCAGCAACGGCATCGCCTTTGGTACCATCATCGACCAGCTCGAGGTCAGCAATGGAGGCCAAATCGGCTCCCCATGTTTCCCAGCCATTCGGTGAGGCAAAGGGTCCATTTGCAAACAATCCGTCAAACGTACTCACTACGTCACCGGACTGAATATCATTTGGAAGGGAGGCGTTATCGGCTAGATGATAGAACGCGGCACGAGCATCAACTTCTACGATGACATTAGTATCTGCAGAGAACACGTCATCAAATGTGATACCGTTAAAGAATGGTGGTGACCCACCCGCTGGGTAACGGGCATCGATGAAGCCATTATTATCGATATCAGCCTCATCACCTTTGACAACGAGCTTTTTATTGTCTCCGCCTTCCCAGCCAACAATGTTTCCACCTTGACCATCCGACTTAACAGTGGTGAACTTAAATTCGATGGTGTCTCCACCATTGAAGTTCTCAAGCTGCACAATGCCGGTGTAGATATTCGGATCGATGAAGTCCGCTGTCAGCGGGTTGGCTGTCGCCGTCCACCCATCGAGAGATCCCGTAACAGAGACGTAGTCTCCATTTGTCGGATCGAATTCTCCGCTCAAGAGCGCCACCGCCATGTTCACACTGAACTCAACCTCGACATCAACTGGAATAATGTCGTTTTCGCCACCACGACGCACAGCAGATGCCGTTGGAGGTGTCGCACTATTGTCGATGTATACATACGGGTCAAATAGGCCTTCACGGAACGAACCGTCGGCTTTAACCATCGCTCCAAAAACCAAGGAGATTTTTGGATTGGCTTCATCAACGCTTGGGGTGTGGTTTCCAGCAAATGTTGATTCGTTGTCAAATCCGTTTACACCAAATTTCAGATCAGCTCCTCGTTTCGCCTGACCAGCCTTTTTCAAGACCGTCATAGTGAAGACTGAGTCTCCGGCAACAGCGTCACCTTTCGTCCCATCATCAACCAATTCAAGAGATGAAATAGTAGCCAGATCCGCGCCCCAGGTTTCCCATCCGTTCGGAGAAGCCATGGGTCCGTTGGCAAACACACCAGCAAACGCGGTTACAGCATCTCCAGACTGCACATCAGCGGGCATACCCATTGAATCAGCAATGTGATAGAATGCCGTCCGAGCATCCAGTTCAATAACCACTTCGGTATCTGCAGAGAAGACATCGTCAAAGGTTACTCCGTTGAAAAACGGTGCGTCACCAGTGGCCGGAAATGCGATATCCAGAAAACCATTGTTGTCTGTATCGGTCTCATTTCCAGTTACCGTGATCCTTTTGTTGTCTCCGCCTTCCCAGCCAACGATGTTGCCACCAGCACCGTCTGGTTTCACTGTCGTGAACTTGAACTCGACGACATCGCCAGGATTAACGTTTTCGAGTTGAACAATTCCAGTGAAAATGTTCGGGTCAATAAAATCTGCAGCCAACGGATTAGCTGTAGCTGTCCATCCATCAAGAGATCCTGTAACAGAAACGTAGTCTCCGTTGCCCGGATCAAATTCGCTGATAAGCTGAACGCCCATATTTATCTTGAACTCGATCTCCACATTAACCTGCGCATTGGCAGTCGATGTGATGAATAGTCCAAGCATGAGGATGCTCAGCAAGCGTGTAGCAATTTTCATTGCAAACCTCCTTGCCTAGTGAGTGAGTAAATAGTCGATTCAATGCTTGCACGTGTGTCCGACTTACGGACGTCCATCAAATCGATGGCCGCGCAAGCTGAGTAAATCGGTATGGTGTGGTGTTGTGGAATCATCGCTAAAACGTTGCTCCAAGGGTCCACATTTGGGGAGTTCCAAGATCGCCATAATCCTGGAATACATAGTCAAAATGAGCTGTTACGGTCCCGGAAACTCGGTATGCGAGACCAAAACCGCCCGTCATACCACCGTCATCTACAATGTCAGAGAACGCCTGACGGTAGCCTGCACGGATAAAAAAGAATTCCCGGAATGAATATTCACCTCCAAGAGATACACTTTCGGAATTGTCATTGGGATGTACCGCGTCCATTGCGATCGTAATCCGTTGTGTCTCGGTAGACCACGGATCCAAAGCAATACCGACTCTGAACGTGAGCGGCATGGGCCACGCTGATGTCTCTAGCTCAGCACCCAACCGAGGATTATTCCCTTCAAAATTGGGTTCGATATCGATCGCACGTCGTAAATCTTTTCCAGAAAGAGACAAGTCAGACCCAAAATTGGTCATGGACATGCCGATCCGAAGGTTGCTAAAGTTAGTGCTGTAAAACACACCCAAATCAAAGGCTGTACCTGAAGCCTTTTCATTCCAAATCTTTTGCTGCACGTACTTGACCGTGGCGCCGGCTGAAAACCGATTCGTGATGTTTCGCGCGGCGGACACACCGATAGATATGTCTTTCGGATTGAACAATTCACCCGTGCCTTCTGGATTAGAGATAGTCGTGACTTCCATCTCACCATAGTCCAACATCATCACGCTCAGTCCAATATGGGCGACGGGGGTTTCGACACTCGCCGAAAAGTGGTGAAATTGAGAATCCACAAACCAGTCGGATCGCACGAAATCCACTCCGCTGGCTCCAAACCGAGACAAAGCTGCTGGATTCCAATGCACCGTATTAGGGCCTCCTGCTAGGGCCACTTGAGCACTTCCCATCGCTGCAGCACGTGCATCCGTGGCAATATTCAAAAAGGCCGCGGCAGTCGTACCCACTTTGTTTTGTGCCTGGACAGAACCAGTCTGAAACAGAGAGGCAAGCAGAACACCCAGCGCTACGATTTTATGTGTAGAGTGTGTCATATTCTTACTTGATCAAAGCCAGTTTACCAGTGGTTTCACCAATGCCCGGCACTTCCACGTGATAGAAGTAAATACCATAGGCTACGTCGAGATTGCTGCGAGTACGAAGGTCCCAGCTCACGGTCCCGTCATCTAGAAATCCTTCATGACGCAACTCACGCACAAGCTCTCCTCTGGAAGAGTAGATCCTGATGCGAGCATCCCTAGGAACATGGATGAAATCGACTCTTCGCTCTCCACGGCCACTTTGGATGGTTGGAGCCAATGGCTTCTCCCAAGAAGCAGCTGCTACGTATGGATTAGGTACCACCTTAATTCGGTCCAGCTGTGTACGGACATCATCATCATTCACACCGGAAGAAAAGGTGCTAAACGAATACACATCTTTATCCGTAAACGGCTTGCGGGTGGCAATCGTAAAAATGTCTCCTCCGCGGGGGAACGAACCCGGCCCCGTTTCACCGCGCAAGGCAAAAGTGGGTGTATTCACTCCATTTATCATCTCGTAAATGAAAATGAAGTCTGTGGTACTATCGAAGATGCCGTTAGGATTGGCTTCGAAATAGACAAACTCGCTTTCCCGGTCTTCGGTCACATTATAGACGATGAAATTACTGGAAGACGCCGTGGCAGAAGGGCCACGAGAGCCCAATCTAAATCCACCAATAGATTGCCCTACAGTCTGGTCAGAAAACCTGATCTCGTAATCGTAGGGTACAATGTCTCCGCTGTAGCGCCAAGATGATACGTTCACTACATCGACAAACATTGAGACCATATCTGTTGTGTCCTGATAGGCCGTGAGATCTCGATCTAATTTGGTCACATCATTATTGAACACCAGACGCAAGCCATCAAAAATGACCGATTCCGAGTTCGACAGTTCCTCAGCCTCAACGATTTCAAAGTCATTTTCGGCGACGCTGAATGAGGAGGATGTGATGCCCTCAGATCCAAATGAAACGGTGTAGGCTACGTCCTCCTTTAGAGCTCGAGGATCGAGCACTTCCACAAATACTTCTCCAGTCGCTGGCCCTTCCTGATGCGCAACCGTATCCGATATTCCACCTTCGAAGAATCCAGCTACTGGCGCGTTAGGCACAACCTCGACAACGTTCCGATCAGTTTTGACCGTGCCATCTTCCGTGACGGTTGCCGTTCGGCTATTCTCAGCAGGAAAGAAAACATCGCTACCATGGTCATAAGCGGAAACGGCGTAGTAATACGTACGACCGTTTTCCACATCTCGGTCCACAAACGAATGCTTAAGACCCGTATCATCGCCGATATAAAAAGGAACGCCTCGAACTCTTTCCATTACGGAAAAATCACCAAACCAAAGCCCATTCTTGCCATTACGTAAGTCATACTGGGCGATGGGAGCAAGTATCGCCGGATTCCCGAACACGTCTGTAACCGGACGGGGATCGCGAAAAAATGGATCGGTGCTCTTGTAAATCTTGTATCCCTCAAAATCCATCCCCAAAACAGGGTCAATGGATTCTTCGGGCTTAGCATCCCAGAACAACGTTACTTTGTTGTCCCCAGGAACAGCTTGAAGGATAGGTTTGTCCGGAGGTCGCGCAAAATTGTAGTTACGATCATAGATCTCCTGAACCGTAACCACGTTGTTCGTAATCGTGGCCAATTTCTGAGCGAAATCCTCTCCATTTCCGAAGACGAGAGCCATCGAGAAGCGATGAGTCTGTCCTGGCTCCAAACGGAAGTAGCCAGAACCATAAATAAAGTCACCATCGACTCCACCCTGACTTTGCTGCTGTACCAACTCTTCATTGGTAGTAAAGAATCCAGGCGTTAAGGCTTCCCAAAGACGCGCATCGTCATTCATCCGGACACCGCCCGGTGGAGTGAAATAGAAAAAGCTGGAAAGGCCAATCTGATCAGTTTCAGTAACATCGAGCGATTCAAACCGGGGCTCACCTAATGAAGGGACACCATCGCCTTCACCAGCATCACCCGTTCCTGCACGACCATCTGCGCCCACATCATCGTTTAGAGGATTCCAATCCCCATCATTATCAATGCCATCACGGTTGTCCTCATCGATCATCAGATTGAGCAAACCGTGGTTCAGAGAATCTGCATGCGTGGCAGCGCGCCCTCGAATATCCTTCGCAAACTGGATGTAATTTTTGTAACGAACCGAGGGTAGCTCCTGAATTTCGCCTTGGAAATTCTGCTTACGGCGCAGAAAATGAAGAAGCAGGTCTTCATCAATCAACCCGTCCAGATCATTGTCAACTAGATCCTTCTCCACGACATCTTGTTGACCTATTTGGCTTCGGATCGTTACCTGAGTTTCTTCGAGTTCGGATCCCGCCGAAACCGTGTAGCTCACTCCTTGTGATTCAACGGTGATCGAAGAACCATCAGAAGGTACATAGGCGATGGTGCGCTCGAAGGTAGTGTCATCAATCAAAATCAGCGGATCACCTGCCTGAACCACCCGAGGTAGAAAATCGGCGGGTGTAAATACGTTTCCTACGCCTTCCGTACCGTCTCTCACAAAGGCGAAGCCATCTATATCTCGGCCTGGCTCTTCAAACGGATCACCATCTCCATCATTATCGATGCCGTCCAGCGCATTGCCCGGGCTTTCCATGAAAGCATACCCTGCAATTCCCACATTTTGACCTTCATTTCCGGTATAAGGCGCCGCATCGTACGAATACACAATTCGATTCAATTGATCAAAGAAAGCAAGGTCATCTTGGGAGTCACCGTCACCTCCAGCCAACGTTCCTGCCGTCATCCCCACGGCAACACGAGGAAAGGTATTCGTGCCCGTATTGGTTATTTCATACACCATATACAGGGCGTCCTGAGCCAAAAACTGCGTCCACTGCATGGCTCTGACCTTCACTGCCAAACCTAGTCCATTTCGACTCAAGTTGGTTGAGTCAGCATGGAAATTGGGAAAGCGAGTCTGTAATTCTCGATCGGGGTTGTCATCCGCCCAGTAATAGGATTCTAGATCGGCATTGAAGATTCCACGACCAAAAAAACCATTCCAAGCTGCTCCACCTGTTTCCGAATCCACCCAACCAGGCTGGTCCGGCCACCGCTGAGGCCAAGTGTCAGGGTCGGTGCTTATAGCTGGGCTTTCATTGCCATTATCATCAGAAGCAAATCCACCCATGGGCTCAAATCCCCAAAAAATGGATCTGTTTTCTGGATCTACATTTGAACCAGCACGGGGATGCCTTGGAGTAACGGCCTTAACAACCAACGTATCGGATGTTGAATCGCCATCCAGATCAATGGGTACCTCAGCTACGACAACCGGAACAACATCTCCGATATAAAAATCTCGTGTCCCTTTGGGCCAGTTACCTCGCGTTTCACCCACACCAGCCCATAGACCCGTGTTAAAAAAGGTGATAGCGATTTGGTTGCCATCATGAATATTCTTCTTCTCGTTATCTCGGCTTCCCCAATACTGTGGATTAAAAAGGAAGTCGGGAAGATTAGATCGGTCCTGAGCAAATACGCCGTCAGAAGGCAGTACCATCAAAACCAACAGCAGAACGCCCGTGAGCTTTCGTGCCATACCTGATAAGTGTTCTTTTGTAAACATGGTTTCTCTTCTTTCCTTGGTCTGCCTAGAAGCGATACGAAACGCCAAGGGTTACCCTGCGAGGCTCTGCGTAGAAGTCAGGCCGGGTATACCAGCGATCCAGAAAGGAAGTATTCCCCTGGAAAGACGCTGCGTCCACGTTTTTCTGTAATGAATAGGTTGCTCGACCCGTATCACCGAACACACCGTATTCGTTTTTACGGTCAAAGACGTTGTCGATCTTAGCGAAGACCTGCATCTGGGCCTCACCCATGCGGAAGCCTTTATAGACGGTCAAATCCACATCCCAGGTAGTGGGTTTGGGCTGGCTGTTGAGCTGAATAGTGGTTGGGAGAATTACGCCAGTCTGCTGGGTTGTCTGGCTTGGCGTAAATGGAAGACCCGACCCGAACGATGAAATGATGCCAAAGCCCCAGTTCTGCTCTTGATTGGAATAGGTCATGCTGATATTCGCCGTATGTGTCTGATCCCAATCCAGCGGTACGATCTGCTGTTCTCTCTCTTGTTTAGCTTGAGCTGCATTAAACACGGCCGCTGGATCCGAGGCGTTTCCTTTGGCTACCTGGAAGGTGTAATCCAGATTGACGGAAAAGTCACTGGCGATTCTCTGATCGAAACGCAGGATGATTCCGCGCACAAAACCGAAATCTGAATTGACGAACTTGCCGTAACGTGCGGACGTGCCAGCAATCAGAATGGGATCAGTAGCCGTACCTGCCAAATCGTTGATATCTCTAAAGAAGGCTGTGATTTCAACACCCGTGCTATTAGACAGCGACTGTTTGAGACCAATTTCTCCATTGATCGTTTTCTGAGGCCTGAGGTTGGCGTTCCCGATCAGCCCAATGAGTCCCGAGCCAGAAGTACCCAGTCGGAAATAGGGATTTTGATAGAGTAAATTGAAATTGGGAATCTGGAAGAACCACCCGTACGAGAAGTGGACCACGCCGCCCTCTGAAATCGGAAAGGAAACGCCCAATCGCGGGCTAATCTGGGATTTTGCGTTTGAGTCCTTGAATATTTGATTCTGCTCGAGGTCTTGTCGACGCTCTTCAAAAACAATATTCGGATCGGTCTCATCAAGTAGAACTGGACCGTCAGAATTGAAATAATCCCAGCGAAGACCAATGTTCACGATCAACCCTTCGAATTCAATCTTATCCTGAATGTAAGCAGAAGCCTCAGTTGGCTTACGATTGTATTCCCCATTATTAACCTGCGCCTGAACGAGTTCATCACCAACAGGAAAAACGGCCGTAAACTCATCCAAGAAGTTTAAGTCGTGTTTTCGGAATTCAATCCCGGCCTTGACCATATTCCGCTTACTAAACTGACTAGTCAGATCCCACTTCACCAAATACGTTTCAGTGGAGCGCGAGAACCGACCGTTATCCGTTCCACCAACCCGGAAATTTGAAGTATTAATACCGTCGGTAAAATCGATATAGGTATTATCCTGATATCTGGCATCAAACGGATCATCAAACAAGGCCGAATCAAATTCTGTTTTTGAACGCGTAATACCCAGCTCATAAAATGTGGTGGCTGAAAGCGTGTGAGTCAGTTTCAAAAACGTCGTAAACGCATCCTTCTGCTCATTTCTTCTCCACTCCGGCATGAATGTCATTTCCTGAATTCCACGCCCACCGTTGAAGGATTCTGTGGATCCAATACCCGTTAAAGCAACCTTGAAATTCCC
>ERZ1048872.392-NODE-392-length-49171-cov-6.476464_pt1 | contig 49171 bp, 53 predicted proteins | sample MGYA00383100_ERZ1048872 | MGnify/ENA primary metagenome ERZ1048872 (study PRJEB29581, sample SAMEA5548370) | metagenome | biome: marine; feature: coastal; material: water | depth 50 m | study: Short-term variability in the microbial, nano- and picoplankton...
TAGAGTTTCCAAAGGATATACATCAATGTTTGCAAGCGTTCCACAGCAAAACTCGGAATTATTAGATTGCCCTTATTATGAATGATTTCTTTAATAATAGACGTTAATTTTTGTTCTACATCTTCATCTGGATGTAACTTATTACCATAAGTGCTTTCCACAAATAAAAAGTCTGCCCATTCTGGTGTTTTTGGGTTTTTTAATAAATAATCATCGCTTCTACCTATATCACCTGAGAAAACAAAACGCTTTCCATTAATATCTAATTCTATAAATGTAGCACCAATAATATGCCCATTATATTGAAAACGATACGAGATATGCTCTGATAACCTAATCCATTTATCTTCAATTTCTGTTTTAAACAGCCCTAGAGTTTCTTCAGCATCTCTTACAGTATAAAAAGGTAATGCAGGCATATGCTTTGAAAATTTTTCTTTGTTGGCTTTCTCTGCAGATTCTTCGTGTATTTTAGCACTATCCTTAAGAATAATTTCTGCTATTGCTAATGTTGGTGCAGTACCAATAATTTTGCCCCTAAATCCTTGCTTATACAGTCGAGGTAAATAACCAACATGATCCAAATGACCATGTGTTAACAATACGACATCAATTGAAACAACATCTACTGGAAGATTTGTCCAATTTAACTCTCTGAGTTCTTTAAGGCCTTGAAACATGCCGCAGTCTATTAAGATATTTTGCTCTGATGTTTCTATTAAAAATTTAGAACCTGTAACGACACCAGATGCACCTAGAAAATTAATTTTTGCGAAATTTTCCATATTTAATGTTTTTCAGTAGTACACAAATTTGAAATCTCATTTAGTATTTTTTCCTTTCTAATTTCTGATACACCTAAATGATCTAAAAAGAATTTATCATGTAATAACTCTCTGCAAAGCACTATATCTCTACTCAATAAAAACTGTTTTTCTCTATTGGTGAGTAATGTTGACACAGTAATTGGATATAATCCTAATCTGTCAATACGGTCTTTTAAACTATCATTTTTTGGATAATCCCAACTTACGAGATAAAGTCCACAGCACATACCATATTGCAGCGCATCTTCTGTAAATCTTGTGTTAGTAACCACCCAACCTTTGGTTAGTTTAGTGCCATTTTTAGGATTTGCATTCCAATGCGCCTGTACATCTTTATATCTGGAATTTATATATAATGGAACCTTTACATTACATTTAAGACCTTGGTCGCTATGAAACTTACATTCTATGATAGTTGTTTCATCTTTCTTATGTGTTATAACATCAATCTCATGTTTAACACATTGACCTTGTAATATTTTACCAACTTCTGTTTTATAGCCAGAATACTTTAAAATTGCACTTACAAAACGTTCAAATGGAAATCCGGTTGGTCCCAGCTCGTAAATAGCTTTTTTCAATTTGTATTTAGAGGCTAAATAGCTTTTTTTCTTTTTAAGTATTGAAAATGCGCGGTTATAAATTTCTTTGGTAGATATTCCTTGATATAACTCATCTCTAACCTTATTTAATATTTGATCAATAGTTCTCTTATCCGCACCTGTTCTTTTTAATGATACACGTAATTTATCGAGTGAAAATTTAACTTTTTCTCCAGATGATTTAATAATATCATAAGACTCGCTATTCATTTAAATATTCATGAAATGTAAACATTAATTTGTTTTAAAAAAGTCTCTTACCAAAGCTTTTATTTGATTGTTAGTCATTTTATTTACCTTAATTACACCTTTTACTTTAGCACTAATATGGCTATAGTTTTCATCTAATTCTTTCTTAAATTTTTCTCGCATTTGTGCAGGGCCAAATATGACGAGTGCATTGACATCTTTTATTTTAGACGCTATCAGCTTAAAATAAGATTTAGTTTGATGCTTTTCGCGCTCTAAAAATTTTCTGTCTTTTACAACTTCACTTGCACCACCTGCTGTTTTATTAGCTTTAACATTATAATATTCAATGTCTGAATTTATAGTTAAAAATTTTTCCATTTCATCTTTGAGCGTTACAATATTCGCTTTTTCTTTATCTAACCAAATGCCTATCTTTTTCATGTGTCTTTATTTAGTGTTTACATAGGTCACATGGAACATCCTATTAAAAATTGTTTTATTGGATTAATATTTCAACCGAGGATGTTTCATGTGATTGTATTTTAGTTTTTTAAATCATGCATTGCTAATATTGGGACATTTAAATGAAATGTAATCTCCTTAACCATTGAATTACTGAGAATACTTCCAAAAAACTTATGCTTTTTATTAATAAAAGCGACCATATCACTACCTCTACTTTCAACAAAAATATTTACAGCAGCATACACCGAGTTATGAGAAAGGGTTTGAAATGAAAACTTAGTGTCACTTAAAATTTCTTCGAGTAACTTTTTGTTTTCTTTTTGACATTTATCTAATTCATTTGCTTCTTCGATATGCAGTACTACAATTGTTGCATTACATTTTTTTGCAATACTTGTAAGGTAGTTTAATTCTCTACTTTTAAAGGGTAAATTATAATCTGTTGGAAAAACAATCTCCTTAGGCATTTCAATTTTTGCCTTTTCTGGTACTACAAGAATTGGGCAATTACGTACTTTTTCCATAACATATATTGCAGTACTACCAAAAGCTGTGCTTCTAGAATGGGTTTCACCTTTAGTACCCATTATAATTATTTCGATATCTTTTTGATCTACAACTTGCTTTATCGCCTCTACGACATTGTTAAACTCTGAAATCACATCAAATCGATGTTTAGGGTTCTGAGAATCGCTCATAGTTATCATGTCATAGACTTTTGCTAAACCATTTTCAGAATTTAATTTAGCCGATTCATAAAACTCACTTCCAGACTCTAAATTCAGTAAACTTCCTAATATGTTACTCGTAGCCGAAAACACATTTAGCAAGTAAAAATCACAACTTTCGTCTTTATATAGTTCTCGAGCATAATTAATCGCTCTAATTGAGTTTTTAGAAAAATCCGTAGGCAATAATATTTTACGTTTCATAATAACTATATTTAATCTATTGCCTTAAATTTAAAACCTATTACATCAAATAGAAATGATATTCATCAGAATAAACATGGCACAACAAGGAATGGTATGATAGGATGATATCCAATTTTTTTTATAACTGGTTCATTCAGTATATTTTCTAAAAAGTTGTGTTTATAGTTAATCATTGCTAGTATATTTATATCTAACTCTTCTATAAAATCATTAATTTCTTCAGTCTTTTGTGCATAATCTACCATCCAATGAAAACTATGTGGATGATTTTCTAAATAGACTTTTAACATGGATAAATTATAATCTTGTGTCTTCGATAGATTCTTTTCTTCAGAAATATGAAGAATTCTAATTTTAGAATCGTGTACGTCTGCCAAACGTTTTATTGGTAATAACTCATCGCCATAAAACCTATTATAATCTGTTGGAAACGCAACCTGTTTTGGCTTTACGTATTCAAATTCGTCTGGAATAACTAATATTGGACATAATTTCATTTTTTTAATTATGTCTACGGTATTGCTTCCAAAGAAGATTTCTTTTGCACCTGTTACTCCTTTAGTTCCCATAACCACAAGATCTATCTCATGTTGCTTAACAGCAAATTCAATAGCATCATGCAAATATTCTTTACTTAAAATAATTTCGAAGCTATGATTAGCGTTAGAATCGGCATTTTCTGCCATCTCCTTTAATTCTGTCATTTCTAAAAAAGCATTGTCTGTTATTGAATCTTCAGAACCAGATACAACATAGTCACCAAACGCAGAGTTTGAAACTGACCAAGAATTTAAAAAATAGAATGTACAAACTTCATCTGAATATAATCTTAAGGCATAAACTGTGGCATTCCATGCATTATCAGAGAAGTCTGTAGGGATTAAAATAGATCGTTTCATAATTATTGTTTTTGGATTGAAGGTATTACTAGAAATGGAATATTTAAATGAAATCCAATTTGTTTTAGTTTGGATTGAAAAAATAAATTTTCAAAAAAGGAATGCTTATTATTTATCATGACTAGCATATTTGTTTTTGTACTAATCTGAAATTTATTGATAGCCTCATCCACATTCATGCTTTTCAATTCATGATAAAGAAATGAATTATCTTTAAAATAGGTCTCTAATTCTTGCTTTTTATTAATTTGTTCGTCAGTTAAATCAATACCTGTTGAGACATGCATTGCATTGATTCTAGAATTATGTGTTGTTGCAATTTCTCTTAACCTACTCAACATAGATTCTGTATATCTAACTTCTAAATCCGTTGGAAAAAGTATATCGTGTGGATTTTCATATTCGAATTCTGATGGTATTGCTAATACTGGACATTTTATTTCTTTAAAAACATGTACAGTATTAGAGCCAAATAACACCTCTTTAGCTCCTGTGGCACCTTGAGTACCCATAACGATCATATATGTTTTATTTTTTTTTAAAAATTCCTTAATTCCAGAAATTAAAGTATCGAACCTTGCCAAGGTTTCAAATTTATGATAAGGATTGTTTGAAAACTCCTCAGAAATTCTATTTACTAATTCTTTTAGATTTTCTTTCGACGTATTTCTTATGGCGTCACCTAAGCCAAATTGAGCAGGATATCCTAAAACATGCTCAACATTATAGATTATAGGAGTATATGTATTGAGTAAATGAAAAGTACATGCGTCGTTCTTAAAAAGTTGAATGGCGTACTTAATAGCATTCCATGAATTATCAGAAAAATCCGTAGGTAATAGAATATGTTTCATGATATTTTTATTTAAGTTAATTCAACTGCGTGTTGCATTTTGCAATGCCAATAATGGTATTTCTAAACCAAGACTAATTTTATCTATAGCAGAAGGAAATAACATATCTTCTAAAAACGAATGTTGTGTATTTACCATTGTTATAATATCTATGTTATTTTCTTTTATATAGCGCTTTACGGTTTCTGCTATTTTCTTACTATTCTCAATACGGAAGTTCACTTCATTTTCTCGTAATGTATCCTTTATAAAATCTTTATTATCCTCTTGCCTTATAGATAATTTATTACTGTTAGAGACGTATAATACATCTATAATACTTCTATATGGCTTCGCTAAATCAGATAATAGCTTTAACTCCCTCCTGTTATAAGGTATTAAGTAATTAGTAGGAAACAAAATATGTTTAGGCTGTGTATTAGTGTAATTTGATGGTATTGCCAATACTGGACATTGTACGTATTTTAGAACTTGAAATGTCTGACTACCAAATACAATATCCCGGTCGTTAGATTTGCCTTTTGTGCCCATTACAATTAAATCAATACTATTATTATCAGCGATTAAATTTGCCTCTTCAACTAAGGTATTATAAGATGAAATTATATGGTATTTAAATCTAGGATTAGGTGCTATTTCTTTTACTGTCTTTAATAAGTTTTCTAAATTCTGTTGCGATTGTTCTCTAATTTTACCCAAAACATCATTAAACACCTCACGAGAAACTAATTCTTCATGGTCATAGAATTCATTTTTATAGGCATGCATAAAGTAGAATTCAGTTTTTTGGTATTTAAAAAACTCTAAGGCATACTTAATTGAATTTATAGAGTTCTCAGAAAAATCGGTAGGTAGTAATATAGACAACATAATTACTAATTTTAATATTGATTAGTAAAGATAAATCTTAGACCATAAAAAAAAAATGACAATTGTCAGATGATTAGAGATTAGTCGACCTAAAAAATAACACCAAAAAAAGAAGAAGCTAAAAGTAAATTTTCAGCTTCCCCCTTGATTAACAGCATTTTACGATTAGAAAACCCCCATTTTCTATAGCCATAATTAAATGACATTGTAAACATAAATAGAATAAATAAAATAGTAACTGATATTTATCAGTTACAGTTTTTTATTTAAGTGTTGACCATATTTCTTCATTTTTTTTTAGAATTTAACTTGTGGGTACTGAATGACACTGATATATATCATTTCAAAATTTATAAGTAGTAGGCATCTTTATATAAAATAAAAACAAAAATATTATGGCACTAAATTTTAATAAGTTCGCTACAGAAGCCAACACCTTCTTAAAAGAATACGCAAAAGGATTAAACCTTGGCGAAGACAAAGAAAAAGCAGGACGTATATTATCTTCCGTTCTTCATGGTTTGAGAGATGTGATTTCCACGCATGAATCTTTACAGCTTATAGCGCAATTTCCAATGTTCTTAAAAGCTGTTTATGTTAACGGCTGGACACTTCATAAAAAGAAAAAAATAAATAATATGACAGAATTTATAGATGTAGTAAGAGCCTATGACGGTGTTACTTCTATCTATGATTTTGTGTCTGATGATGTCGCGGCAAATTACATTGACACGACATTTATTCTGTTACGAAAATATATTTCATTAGGAGAATTAGAAGACTTAAGAAGTGAGCTTCCGAAGGAACTTAAGTCAATGATTTACCAGAATATTATGTTTTAAAAAATATCATGAAAACGGCACTTAACTATAAAGAAATTCAAATTCCTGTAGATGATTTTTATTTAATGGCAAACTTAAGGTATAAAAAAGATTCCAAAGGTATTATACTGTTTTCTCATGGTAGTGGAAGCAGTAGAATGAGTATGCGGAATAATTATGTTGCAGATTATTTATTTGAGTGTGGCTTTTCGAGTGTATTATTCGATTTATTAACGGTACAAGAAGACACCGTTTATGATAATCGTTTTGATATTAAACTACTCACAGAGCGCCTTGTAAAAGTTACATCGTGGCTGCTTAAAAACGAAGCCCTTAGACACTTACCTATTGGCTATTTTGGAGCAAGTACAGGTGCAGCTTCAGCACTTTGGGCTGCATCGCAATTAGGCACGATCATACAAGCAGTTGTATCTAGAGGTGGACGACCAGATTTGGCCATGCCAATCTTAAATCGTATCAAAACACCTACATTATTATTAGTAGGTGGTGATGACGGACAAGTTATAGAATTAAATAAAATAGCTCAAGACAGAATTTCAGGTAACTGTGAACTAACAATAATAAAAGGGGCTTCACATTTATTTCCAGAACCTGGAAAATTACAACGAGTAGCCAAAGAAACCAGTGATTGGTTTGCCAAATATTTGGACCTATAAATTTTTGTGTTATGTTTAAAAATAGAACTCAAGCAGCAGAACAACTTGTTAAGAAATTACAAGATTACAAAAAAAAGGAAAATGTAATAGTTGTAACAATTCCTCGAGGTGGCATGCCAATGGGTTACACTATAGCCACACAATTGCACTTGCCGTTAGACATTGTCTTGTCAAAAAAAATAGGTCATCCTTACAATAAGGAATTTGCAATAGGTGCAGTAACCTTAAAAGATGTTATAATTAGAGATAAATCATTCGATGTTTCAGAAGAGTACATACACCATGAAGCAGAGAATATTAGAGTATTGCTTAAACAACGCCAGGATTGGTATTATGGCACATCAAAACCTCTTAATCTAAAGGATAAAACTGTTATTATTGTAGATGATGGTGTGGCAACAGGCAACACGCTGATATCATGTATTAAGTTAATAAATAAGCAAAAGCCTACCGAGATTATTGTAGCCTTACCAGTTGGCCCACCTTCTGTGCTTAAAACTATTAGCGCTATGCCATCTGTAACAAAAACTATAAGTCTCCTAACACCCAATGACTTTAGGGCTGTTGGTCAGTATTATAAAGATTTTAGCCCTGTAAATGATATTGAAGCTATTGATTTATTAAAAAAAGCAAACGATAAGTTTAAGCAAATAATCAAATAAGGCATATTATGATAGTTCATGATTTTACCCGCGAAAATTCTATTTTAAACCAGTTTATATCAGAGTTAAGAGATGTATCTGTTCAAAAAGACAGAATGCGTTTTAGAAGAAACATAGAACGTGTTGGAGAAATTTTGAGTTACGAATTAAGCAAATCTTTATCATATAAAGCAAAAAAAACACAAACCCCTTTGGGAGAAATAAACATGTCAATAATACAGAACTCGTTAGTATTGTGCTCAGTATTAAGAGCTGGTTTACCTCTGCACCAAGGATTATTAAATTATTTTGATACCGCTGATAATGCATTTATATCTGCATACCGATACCATAGAGACAAAGGAGATGCTTTTGAAGTCATCGTAAAATATTTTGCAGCACCTTCCTTAACAGACAAAACCCTTGTCCTTACTGACCCAATGCTGGCTACAGGAAAAACGCTAGAAAATGTACTAAAGGCATTAAAAGATTATGGAAAACCTAACCAGATTCATATTGTTTCAGTAATTGGTTCAAAATCTGGGGTCGAACATATAAAAGCTGTATTTCCTAAAGATACACATCTCTGGATTGCTACCATAGACGATGTTTTGACCAGTTATGGATATATTAAACCAGGTCTTGGGGATGCCGGAGATTTGGCTTATGGACTAAAACTATAAAAGAGCATTTTAAAACCTTAATTCTAATTCCAATAAAACAAAAAACAGGAAGCCGAAACTTCCTGTTTTCTTTTAGTAGTATTCAATTCTATTGTTCAGCATAATCAACCACTAAAATTCTTCATGTTTTAATAACCAAGATCCCAATAACTAAACCACAGCTTTAAGTACTACTTTGCAAATTCTCTTTTTCATTGTGATTACTTATATTTTATTTTGAGAAACAGGAAGTCGAAACTTCCTGTTTCTGCTAAGCAATCAATTTTAACCCAACATTTTGAAACTCTCAATAATTTTGTATCCCTAAAAAATTACAAAAAGCTCTCTGATTGAGCTATAACCGCTTTTTATATCCATAAATAATTTACAGATGTATATTTTGTAGTTTTTCAATAAAAAAAGAACGTATTATGTATTTTAATGATTCTAAAATACAATGACAAATCTTTGTATAAAATGATGAATATCAGTTTTTTGAATTTAATATGGAATTAACTGATAAACTTCATTTAACAAAAAGATACCAATAAAGAATAATAGCATATAAATGACCTGTACCAGCTTGATATTTACAATTTCCAACCATGCGACAGTTCGCTTAGGTAGTATAAATAAAGCCAAACCAAAAATCAATGCGAACCAACCTATTAATGTAATAATAAGTTTATAACTAAGATCCCATATGTTATGAAATATAATATTTAACAACCCAATCATTATAGAAACAAAAGCAGTTATTATCAAAAACTTCTCATCTTTTAGATCATTAAATATTTGCTTTATACGCTTGGGGTTTAGGCTTAAAACTAAAAAGAAAATAATTAGATACCAGCCCCAAAATTTTGCTAAAAACAATGAATTATCCATAATATTTATTTTTTTTATGTAATACTAAAAATGGTATATCTGTATGGTAACTTATTTCTTCAACTTTTGAATGAAATAATATTTGTTGAAAATAATTTAGATTTTTTGCTACCATACAAATCAAATTAATAGCTCTACTTTCAACAAAACACTGAACCGCATCTTCAACTTTTTTGTTTGTTAAATAATGAAAACTATAGCTGTCATTATTAAAATAATCCTCTAATAATTCTTTATTCATTTTTTCATCATTATTTAATTCTACTTTGTTTTTGTTAATATGCACGATTCGTAATGATGACTTAAAACGGTCCATAATTTCAGATACTGGTTCTAAAACTTGAAGATTACTAGACAGCGTAAAGTCTGTTGGGTAGGCAATTTCTTTTGGAGGAACGAATTCGGCATTTTCTGGGACTACTAAAGTATTACACTTTACTTTTGTAATAATATCTGCTGTATTTGTTCCGAGGATTATTTTTTCGATTCCAGACGCACCTTTTGTTCCCATCACTATATAATCAATATGCTTTTCATCCACATTTTTTCGAATAGATTCTATAAAAAACCTATAATCTGATAGTGTGTAATATTTGTGCTTTTTAATTCTTGCAGAAAGGCTTGAAATACGTTTGAGAATCGTTCTTAATTTTTGTTTCGTTGGTTTTATATATATCTGTTCTAATGCATCACCATTTAATATTAATGGGGTGTCATTTGCAACTAAATTATTTAACCTATTAACATGTAATAAATAAAAATTGCATTCTATATCTTCGAAAAATTGGATAGCATATTTTATAGCATTCCATGAATTTTCAGAAAAATCAGTAGGTAATAGTATATTTTTCATCAGACAACATCTTTATGAAAACAAATTTATAAGTAAGATGTCATTCTGAAAATGATATTAATCATTTTGCAAAAAACCTTTTTCGGCTAAGTCATAAGTTTTAGTTTTTCTAAGTCTAAAACTTTAATATTTCTACCATCAGCTTTTATTATACCTTGTTTTTTAAAACTGGTTAATGCTCTAATTAATGTTTCCGTTGCGATACCAGCAACACTCGCCAAATCACTTCGAGAAATTTTAATTGGATCCTCTGGTTTACGATTAATTTTTTCAGCAAATTTAAGAATAGTAATTGCTGTTTTCTTATTAACAGAACCATAAGCCATTTCTAATAACTGATTTTTCATTAGAGAAAGATCATCTGACAATAATTGAATGAGCTCTAATGCTATTTTAGGATTATCAATTAATATTTCATTAAAATTCATTGCAGAAATCCCTGATAATTCAACATTTTCTATTGCAGTTGCTGTTTCTCTATGTGGCTTATTATCAGCAAACGTGGTATAACCAAACAAATCATCCTCTTTATATAAAGCCGTTACTAATTCTTTACCTTGCTCGTCAATTTGATGGCATTTTACGGTGCCTTTATTTATAAGATAGATATAGTTGGAGTGATCTTCTTCTCTATAAATAATGGTGTCTTTTTCATACGAGAGTCTTGTACCATAATCATCAAAATAAATTTTCAATTCATTTAGGGTACTAATCTCATTATTTTGTGGTTCTGTTTTTAAAAGCTCTGAACTTCTATTGAGTTCTTTTAAAATTACTGCTTTAGCTATACGACTATCTATTGCACTAATAAGCTCATCTTCACTAAATGGTTTAGTGATATAATCGTCTGCCCCAAGATTCATTCCCTTTCTTATGTCTTTATGCTCAGTTTTAGCAGATAAAAAAATAAAAGGAATGTACTTAGTCTTTTTATTTTTAGCTAATGTTGCCAAAGTATCGTATCCGTCTAATACTGGCATCATAATATCACATACAATAATATCTGGCACATGCGTTTTTGCAAGTTTTACACCAATTTTACCATTTGAGGCTGTAATCACTTTAAAATGTGAAAGTTCTAACAGTTCTGCAGTGTTTTCCCTAAGCACAGTATCGTCTTCTATAAGTAAAATAGTTTTCATTGTTTTGCTGTATTAGGAAGTGTTATAGTGAATTTTGTTCCTTTATGTTCTTCACTCTTAAAACTGATTGTTCCGCCAAGATTTTCTAAATGATTTTTTACAATGTTCAAACCTATTCCTGTACCTTGAGTGTTTACTACATTCTCAGCTCTAAAATAACGCTCAAAGATACTTTTTTGATCATTTAAAGGTATTCCGATACCATTGTCTTCAATATATAGTGTAGTGTTTACTTTGTTTTGCTTTACATCAATGGTAATTACAGCATATTTAGGAGAATACTTAATGGCGTTATTAACCAAATTTGTAAGTATTAATATTGTAACTTTTTCATCTTGATTAAGTGATATTTCATCAATATTATCTGGATACATTATGACCTGACCTTCTTTTAAAAGCATATTCGCATTATAAAGAACTTCATCAACAACTTTACTCAATTTAAAGTGACTAATATTATACGTTAGCTTGCCAGTTTCTAGTTTTTCTAATGATAAAAAATCATTTAAAATAGTATTTAAGTAATGTACTTTATCGGAAATTGTTTTTATATGTCTATCACGTTTTATTTGATCTTCCGTTAATCTGTATTTACTTAATAGAACAGACGACGTTAAAATACCACTTAAAGGAGTTTTAAATTCGTGAGAGACTAAAGATAAAAATCGAGTTTTTAGTTCATTAAGTTCCCTCTCTTTAGACAATGCAATTCTTAATTGTTCTGTTCGTTCTTCAACTTCTTTTTCTAGTTTCTTAGTATAATTTCTGCGTTCTGTTATATCTAAAATAATAGCAACAAAAATTTTCTTTTCGCCTAAATTTGAAAGCTGTAAATGCACTTCAACAGGATAAGTTGTTCCATCTTTTCGTTGGTGAAAAGTTTCATACTCTAGCTTTTCAACTTCATCATTAAGAAGTGTTTCCATACTATTTTTGAATACTATTTCGCCTTCTTTGGTCTTAATATCCAGAGGTGTCATTTTCTTCAATTCTTTAATGGAATATCCTAAATTTTTCTGAGCACCATAATTAACATTTATAAACTTTAATGAAATAGCCTCAAAAACATAAATCTCATTTAATGATTCATCAAAAATTGTAGACAAATAATTACGCTCAGCTTCAGCTTTTTTTCTTTGAGTAACATCATTTTGAATACCAATAAAATTTGTTAATACACCTTGCTTATTTATTATTGGCATTATATACAGGTCATTCCAAAATAAAGTACCATCCTTTTTATAATTCCGTACAGTAACTTGGCAGCTTTCCCCCTTTTTAATGGCTTTTCTTAATTTTTTAAGAGACCCCTGATTAATATCTGTTCCCTGTAAAAATCTACAATTATGATGTAGTATTTCTTTACTAGAAAAACCAGTAAGTCTCTGAAAGGCAGCATTGAAATAAATTACAGGATTATCATGTTTTTGCGCATCTGTAATAATTATACCATTACTTGCAGATTGTAGTGCACTACTCTTTAACATTAGATTTTTATCCGTTTCTTTTATCTCTGAGATATCTTTAACCAAAGCCATAACATAGGCTTTATTATAAATTGTAAATGGATTTAATTCAACCTCAATATCAATGATGTCACCTGTTTTTTTTACGCCAAAAATATCGGTGGCTTCACCCATACTTTTCTTCTTTCCTTTTTTGATAAACTTATCAAAATGCTTAGCGTGGTTGTTATGATAATTTACGGGAATAAGAAGACTTAACTCTTTTTCAATTAATTCGTCCTTTTTATACCCAAATATGGCTTCAGACGTTGCATTAACTTCAATAATCTGCTGATTATTATCCACAATAATAACCCCTTCAGAAATTGATTCTAGTAGTATATTAAATATTTCCTGATCTTGCTTAAGCATGATAGCTGTTTTTATACCTAAAGAATTAAATCTAAAGATAATTAAATTCTCAAAGTCCTCCTAATTCAATTTTTAAGTTTATCGCATTAATTTGAAACTGACTTATATCATATGAACAATGAGATAATCCTTGTAATTTTATATGTAAATCTAACTCGTTTTGAATCTACAACAAAAAGAATATATTAGTTTCTACCAAAACCTTGGTAAGCTTTTTTATGCTATTGCAGCTTCGGACAAACGAGTGAGAGATGAAGAATTTAAGACCCTGAAAAATATTATATATGGTGAGTGGGAGTTAGATAAAAGCTTTGATGGCAATTTTAAAGATAGCTCAATTCATATTATTTTAGATACATTTAAGTGGTTACATAATGACAATGAATATAACGCCCAAACTTGTTATGATAGCTTTATTAATTTTAAAAACACTCATACGCATATATTTAATAAAAAAGTAAACTCATTAATATTAAAAACAGCGAGTAAGATTGCTGCAAGTTATTCTAGTATTAACAAATCTGAACTCATGATACTAGCTAAACTTAATATAGAATTAAATAAGACACTATAATAGTGAAGACAATCTTTTGTCTGACCATTATCATTTCATACAAATACGATCCATGCTAATTTTGGTAGGGTAATTATTAAATTTTAGAAATCATGAGAAAAGCAATAGTATTATTTTTAGTTTTTGCAATAATTCCTTTTTTAGGACAATCACAAACATTAGATCACCTTGATTATGTTTCACCGTTTCATAATGGTTACGCTGCAATAAAAAAAGACGGACAATGGGCTTTTATTAATAGTAATGGTGATATTGCTATAAATTTTAGAACGGACTTGGTCGTTACTAAATTTAATGACAAAAGTTACCCGGTTTTCAATGAGGATAGATGTATTATAAAACAAATAAAGAATGGAATTTCTTACTTTGGCTATGTAGATACTAATGGAAAAACTGTTATAAAACCACAATTTTTGAATGCAACGAATTTTAATAACGGAAAGGCAATTGCTTTAGAACTAATTAAAGAGAATGTTGCTAAAAATAAAGCCTTAGAAAAAAACATAGTCTATTATAAATACTTTGAAGTTGTTATAGACATAAATGGTGACATAAAAGAATACATAAACCCATCTGGTGTAAATATGGTTTTGGATAAAGATTATTTAAAACAACCGCCTAAAATAACTTCTAGACTACTAACTAAAAATCTAGTAGCAAAGAAAAATAAAAAAGGAAAATGGATTTTGATTAAACTAAAATAAGTTTTAATGAAAATATTATATGTTTTACTAACGGTGTTAGTATTCTCATCATGTTCAAATGATGAGAATAAAATTCTCCCAACAGAACGCTCTCTTACAGAATCTGTATATTCATCTGTAACAATCCAACCAGATAGTTTATACCAAGTCTATGCAATAGTGTCTGGTATATTAGATGCAAATTTGGTCGAAGAAGGTGATTTGGTAACTAAAGATGAGCATATCTTTCAAATTATTAATAATACTCCAAAAATCAACACCTTAAATGCCAAATTAGCATTAAACTTAGCTCAAGAAAACTATAATGGTAGAGCAGCTGTTTTAGGTGGTATTGAAGATGAAATTGAAGCCGCAAGACTCACCAATAAGAATGATTCCATCAACTTTTTTAGACAAAAAAATCTTTGGGATCAAAACATTGGTTCTAAAGTAGAATACGATAGAAAAAAACTTAACTATCAGTTATCATCGAATCAGTTAAAATTATTGCAAAGCAAATATTACAGAACAAAAAACGAATTGCTTACAGCAGTAAAACAAGCACAAAACAATTACCAAACGGCTTCTATTACGAGTAAGGATTTTACAGTGGATAGTAAAATTGATGGTAAAGTATATGCATTGTATAAAGAACCAGGAGAAATTGTCACCAATATGGAGCCTTTAGCAAGTATAGGAAGCGCAGAGCGGTTTGTAATAGAATTATTAGTCGATGAAGTAGATATTGTTAGAATTGAACTTAGCCAGAAGGTTCTAATAAATTTAGACGCATATAATGAGGCTATTTTTAAAGGCAAAATCACTAAGATATATCCTAAGAAAGACGAACGAAACCAAACTTTTATTGTTGAAGCAAATTTTATAGAACAACCAAAAGTTCTCTATCCAGGTCTTTCTGGTGAAGCTAATATTATTATAGCCATTAAAGCGAAGGTTTTAACCATTCCTAAAGCGTATTTAAATGACGACAATACCGTAAAAACTGATAATGGTGTCGTATCTGTAGAAACAGGTTTTCAAAACATGGATTACATAGAAATCCTTTCTGGCATTACTAAAAACACTTATATCTACAAACAAAACTAATGATTAATTGGAAGGTTATATTAGGTATTGCTAAGACTCATTTGCTCACTAAAATAAAGCAAACATCTATTGCTGCACTTGGTGTAACTTTTGGTATTGGGTCTTACATTACTTTAGTATGTTTTATGACAGGTTTAAACGGAATGTTAGATGATTTAATTTTGAATCAAACTCCACATATTCATGTTTATAATGAAATAGAACCGTCAAAAAAACAACCAGTTTCGTTGTACGATGACTTAAAGAGAAGCATGAACATAGTACATTCTATTAAGCCAAAATTGAGCCAGAAAAAAATTCATAATGCCTTACCAATAATAGATTATTTAGAAGCTAACGAGGATGTTCGTGGAGCACTACCACAAATAAAAACACAAATCTTTTATATGGCTGGATCTATAGATTTAGGTGGAAATCTAACAGGTATCAATCCTGTAGACGAAGCTAAATTATTTAATATGGAAGACTATATTGTTGAAGGCTCTGCTGAGGCATTACAAAATACGGATAACAGTATTCTATTAGGTATTGGCATAGCCAATAAAATGGCTTTAAAAGTAGGAGATCGTGTGCAAATAAGCCCTATAAATGGTGGTGTTTTTCCATTAAAAATTGTTGGATTTTACCAAAGTGGTATTGCAGATTTAGATGCTGTACAAAGCTTTACAAATATTAAAACAGTACAGCGCATTCTGGGTAAAGCCAATAATTATATTACAGACATTAATGTAAAATTATTTGATATTAATCAAGCTGTTCCGCTTTCAAAAAAAATAGAGAAACAATTTAATCTTACAGCGATAGATATAAAAACAGCGAACGCACAATTTGAAACAGGAACAACCATAAGAAACCTTATTACATATGCAGTTTCCATAACCTTGCTTATTGTAGCTGGTTTTGGCATTTATAACATTTTAAACATGCTGATTTATGAGAAGATGAATGATATTGCCATTCTAAAAGCCACAGGGTTTTCTGGCAATGATGTTCAGTTAATTTTTATGAGTCAAGCTATGATAATTGGTTTTGTTGGTGGTGTTTTAGGTTTACTCATAGGCTTAGGATTAGCAAGTTTAATCTCTACAATCCCGTTTCAAACTGAAGCTTTGCCAACTGTAGAAACCTACCCTATAAATATGAATCCATTATTCTTTGTAATTGGATTTACGTTTGCTATGATTTCAACATTTCTTGCTGGTTATTTACCATCGAAAAAAGCAAAGAAAATTGATCCGGTAAAAATTATTAGAGGACAATAAAATGAGTATCGTATTAGAAGCTAAACATATAAACAAATACTTTAAGAAGCCTGTACTTTTCCATGTTTTAAAAGATATTAGCTTTAAAGTTAAAAAAGGAGAATTTGCTTCTATTATGGGAAAATCTGGTTGTGGTAAATCTACTTTACTCTACATCCTTTCTACGATGGATACAGATTATGAAGGTGAATTGTATTTAAACGACAATCTTATAACTGGGAAAGATCGAGAACATTTATCCTTTATGCGTAATAAACATATTGGTTTTGTGTTTCAGTTTCATTATTTGTTATCAGAGTTTTCTGTTTTAGAAAATGTTATGCTTCCTGCAAAAAAATTAGCCGAAAAATCATATCAAGAAATTGAACATGATGCAATGGAAAAACTAAAAATGCTCAATATTGAACATTTAGCAAAAAAACGTGCTTCGCAGGTATCTGGTGGTGAAAAGCAACGTGTAGCAATTGCACGCGCACTCATAAATAATCCTTCCATAATACTAGGAGACGAGCCAACAGGAAATCTAGATAGCCATAATGCAGAAAACGTATTTAATATTTTTAAACGATTAAGCGATGAGCAAGGCTTATCTCTTCTCGTCGTAACGCATGATGTAGATTTCGCAAACAAAACAGACAGAATTATACAAATGGGAGATGGTAAAATACTGTTATAAGCTTTACTACGATGATATAAATCATTTTTAACTCCGCAATTTAAAGCTAATTTTAGTCTATTCTTTAAAATTGATGCTATGAAAACACTTCAAGGCTTAGAAAATCAAATTATTAGACTTACGCTTAGCATAGAAGTTAATTATCCAGAACTTTATGCTACACTTGACGAAAATCCTATAACTATTCCATCAAAGGATCATCCAGATATGAATATCAGTATTATGGAAGAATACCTAGAAAGTCTAAAACAAATATTAAAGCAATACACTAAAACACATCATAAGAAATAATGGCATTTATAGATTATTATAAACTATTAGGAATTTCTAAAACAGCATCCGAGAGCGCTATAAAAAAGGCATATCGAAAACTTGCTCGTAAATACCATCCAGACCTCAATCCTAATGATAAGATTGCTGAGCAAAAATTTAAAGAAGTCAATGAGGCCAATGAAGTTCTCAGCAATCCTGAGAACCGAAAAAAATACGATGAATATGGTGAGCATTGGCAACATGCAGAAGAATACGAAAAAGCGAAACAACAAGAACAGTATCAAAGAAGTACTGGCAATCAATATGGAGGCTATTCTGAGGAAGATTATTCTGATTTCTTTAGCTCTATGTTTGGTGGTCGCTCAACACATTCTCGTAGTCAACACGTAAAATTTAGAGGTCAAGATTTTAATGCACAACTACAACTTAACCTTAAAGACGTTTACACTACACACAAACGCACATTAACTGTAAACAATAAGAACATCCGAATCACAATTCCGGCAGGAATAGAAAATGGGCAAATCATAAAAATAAAAGGTTATGGTGGCAAAGGCGTTAATGATGGGCCAAACGGCGACTTGTACATTGAGTTTTCAATAGTTAATCTTACACAGTTCAAAAGAGATCGAGATAACTTATTTATTGCTGTCGATTTAGATTTGTACAAAGCATTATTAGGCGGTGAAATTACTGTCAACACTTTTGACGGTAAAGTGAAACTAACGGTAAAACCAGAGACTCAAAACGGAACTAAAATAAAACTAAAAGGTAAAGGTTTTCCAAAGTATAAAACAGACGGTCATTTTGGCGATTTGTACGTCACTTATAACGTCAAAACACCTACAAAACTATCTGCAAAAGAAAAGGAACTTTTTACTGAATTATCAAAATTAAGATAACATGGAAACGACACATCTCATCTCAATACAACAATTTTGTTCTCATTATAATGTGCCGGCTAGTTTTATTAACGCCTTACATGAGTACGATTTAATTGAAATTACGATAACAGACGATATAACATATTTAAAAACTAATCAACTTAATGATGTTGAAAAAATGATGCGTCTTCACTATGATTTAGATATAAATTTAGAGGGTATCGATGCTATTTACAATTTACTGAAACAATTAGAAGATCTTCAATCAGAAATCATTTCACTTAGAAATAAACTAAATTTTTACGAAAAATTTTAGATTATAATTCAATTTAATAAACAATAATATCACAATGATAATAATCAGTAAGGTTAATTATAAAGATTACTAATTTTGAATTTTAAAGAAATCATTTCTAATGAAAAGTAATGTGGAAAAAGACAGTCAATACCTTGGTATTTTTGACAATAAAACTGAGCTCTATTTTGCAGCTTCTTGTGGTGTTTTTCTACTTATTGGTTTTTCAATTAATAAATTAATTGATGCCTCTCAAACCTTTTCTTTGACAAGCTTCATAATCGCTTATATATTCGGCGGTTATTTTATTACTATAGAAGCGATTAAAAAAATCCCTAAAGGCGGCTTTGATATCGATTTTTTAATGATTGCTGCAGCCGCAGGAGCTGCATATATCGATAGTTGGGCGGAAGGTGCATTACTTCTATTTCTATTTAGTTTAGGGCATGCCTTAGAGCATTATGCTATGGACAAAGCAAAAAAGTCTATTGAAGCTTTAAATGATTTATCTCCCAAAACAGCTCTTGTAAAAAAGAATGGAGAACTAGAAGAAATTCCGATTCACGATTTAAAAATCAACGATATTATTGTCGTTAAACCAAATTCTAAAATTGCAGCAGATGGTGTAATAATAAGCGGAAGCAGCAGTATTAATCAAGCTCCTATTACAGGAGAAAGTATTCCTACTGACAAAACATATATCCAAAATAAAGCCAATATACCTGAGTTTAATCATATTAATAAAAAACATATTGTGTTTACAGGATGTATAAATGGGGATAATAGTCTCGAGGTATTGGTGCTAAAACTAAGTAAAGACTCAACTGTTTCCAGATTAATAAAAATGGTAAGTGAAGTTGAAACTCAAAAGTCACCGACACAACGAATCACCAAAAAGTTTGAAAAATGGTATGTACCGATTGTCATTTTAGTCGTTTTTCTTTTATGCTTTGCCTATATAATTATTGATGAGAGTTTTAACGTAAGTTTATATAGAGCTATAACCGTATTAGTAGCTGCTAGTCCATGTGCTTTAGCTATTTCTACACCAAGCGCAGTTTTAAGTGGTGTTGCGAGAGCTGCACAAAAAGGTGTGCTTATAAAAGGAGGAAAAGCACTGGAAGATCTCGGAGAAATTACAACTATAGCTTTTGATAAAACTGGGACTTTAACAGAAGGAAAACCTAAACTTACCAATATTATTCCTTTTAGTAATATTACTGAAACGGAGTTTATTCGGCTCGTTTTTGAAGTGGAAAGTTTAAGTAATCATCCACTTGCTAAAGCCATTGCTAATGATATCAAAGCACAATATAATTTAACACCTCAAAATTCAGCAACTAATGTCAATGCTATTCAAGGCAAAGGTATACAAGCACATTACAATGGCAGTAAAGTCTTAATAGGAAATGTAAAATTGATGGCAGATGCAAGTGTTAAAGTCGACGAGCATATCATCACTAAAATGCGAGGTTTATTAAGCATTGGACAAACCGTAATGATTGTAGCTTATAAAACTAATATTATTGGTTTAATAAGTGTAATGGACGTCCCTAGAAAAACGGCCAAAAACACATTAAAACAACTCAGAGAAATTGGTATTAAACATATGATAATGCTAACTGGAGATCATCAAAATGTGGGAAATGCAATTGCCAAACAAATTGGCCTTACTGAAGCCAAAGGAAATTTATTGCCAGAAGATAAAGTGACTGAAATCAATAAACTTATTAAACGATACAAAAAAATAGCGATGGTAGGTGATGGCGCTAATGATGCACCTGCAATGGCTCGCAGCACTGTGAGTATAGCAATGGGAGCTGCAGGAAGTGATGTTGCATTAGAAACTGCAGATGTAGCTTTAATGTCTGACAAAATTGAAAATCTACCTTTTCTAATTGGATTAAGTAGACAATCAAAACAAACCATAAAGCAAAATATATGGATAAGTTTAGGTGTTGTCGCTCTACTCGTTCCAGTTACTATTCTCGGGCTTACAAATATTGGTTTAGCAATTGTTTTTCATGAAGGTTCCACAATTGTTGTTGTGTTAAACGCATTAAGACTGTTATGGTATGACCACAATTAATTATGACACATTTTCTTAAATAACATAAAATCATTCAAATTTTTAGATGAAACTGACATCTCTCATAGTTAATGATAGCTACAACTTCTATTTTTATAAAAAATAATACGATGCTCACATTTAAAAACTTTAATGTTGCGGATTGGTTCTCGTTTTATAGAATAGCAGCTGCACCTCTATTGCTAATTTTTATTTGGCAAGATCAACGCTCAATTTTTAGTTGGCTATTATTGGTTAGTTACTCGACAGATGCTATTGATGGATTCGTAGCACGTAAATTAAAAATTACAAGCTCAAGAGGTTCACAGTTAGATTCTATGGGTGATCAAATTACCTTAATCATAGGACTCATTGGACTTTTTTACTTTGAAACTGAATTTATAAAAGCCAACCTAACTTTGATAATAATTGCATTTGTGCCTTACATTGTTCAAATGTTTATAGCCTATATTAAATATGGAAAAGCTACAGCATTTCATACTTACTTAGCAAAATTATCTGCAATAATACAAAGTGCTTTTATCTTATTTTCCTTATTCTTTTACCTAGAATACACGCTTTTCTATACAATGATTGTAATTGGACTTTTGGAGACGTTTGAGGAAATTACTTTAATTTTTATGTACAATAATTGGGCATCGGATGTTAAAGGAATTTATTGGGCTTACAAGGACAAAAGAAGGCTAAAACAAAAACCATGAGATCGTTTTCTTTTTTCACGATAGTTTTATTGTGTATCGCTCTATTACTTGTTGATATCGTAACATTTTATTGGCTTCAATCTTTAACGCAGCATATCAATTCAGATATTTTAAGAACGAGTATACATGTATTATTCTGGGTTTTTACAATAGGTTTAGTCGCTTCAATTATTGTACTAAAAGTTACTTTAGACGATATTAATCCGATTAGAAAACAATTACTAATTTCAAAATTTTATGGTCTTACAGTTGCCTCTTTTGTTCCTAAAATAGTTTTTATAATAATTATCTCTGGCCTTTACTTTACAAATTATTTGTTCTCAGAAACTGAATCGCTATATATTGTACCAATTGTTGGTTTGTTTTCTGGTTTTCTGCCATTTTTTATAATTCTGAATGGCATCTTTAAATCAGTTTATAAGTTTAAAGTTTATAACCATAGCATTAGTTTCGACAATTTACCAAAACCTTTTAATGGCTTAAAAATCGTTCAGTTATCAGATTTACACTTAGGTAGTTTTAATTATGCATATGATAAATTAGAAAAAGCAATAGAACTAATCAATCAACTGAAACCAGATTATATCGTTTTTACCGGAGATTTGGTAAATAATTATGCTTGGGAACTAAAAGGATGGGAAACCTTATTTAATAAACTTATTGCGATAAAAGGAAAATATGCCATTTTAGGTAATCATGATTATGGTGATTACAGTAAGTGGAATTCAAAAGAAGAAAAACAAGAAAACTTTGATGCTATAAAACAGTTCTACAATTCCATAAACGTTAGGTTGTTATTAAACGAAGCAGACATCATTATAGAAAACAATGAAGCGATAACCTTCGTAGGTGTAGAAAATTGGGGTAAACCGCCTTTTAAACAATATGGCGATTTACAAAAAGCTATCGCTAAGATACAAGCTATTCCTTTCAAGATTTTATTATCTCATGACCCATCACATTGGTCAGAAGAAGTAATTGACAAAACGGATATTTCTCTAACACTTTCTGGCCATACTCATGGTATGCAAGCTGCTTTTCAATATAAAAATTTACAATGGAGTCCAATAAAATATAAGTTTAAACATTGGGTAGGATTATACAATCATAACCAACAATATCTGTATGTAAATAGAGGTTTAGGTTGGCTTGGTTTTCCTGCAAGAATAGGTATGCGCCCAGAAATTACACTTATAGAACTGCAAGCAACTTCATAACTGATTTAAATCATAGTTTTTTTGTCCAGTAATAAATAACTTAGACGAAACGCATCACAATTACATCCATGATTAGAACATTAACTAAAATAGAAAGCCAAAATATTCTTGAAAACAATTATATAGGTAATCTTTCGTACATTTTCTTAAACAGACCATTTATCGCTCCGATTACCTATCATTATGTAAAAGATAAAAATACTATCATTGGATATTCTGCAAAGGGGCAAAAAATAACTGCCATGCGTAAAAACATTAATATTAGTCTAAATGTGTTAGAGGTAGATTCTATAAATTCCTGGAAATCTGTTTTAGCTCATGGCACATACAATGAATTGTCTGGAAGTGCTGCCAAAGCAAAACTTCATGAGTTTTCTCTTGGTGTAAAAAAACTTATTATCAGTAAAGAACAAAGGGATTTGGATTTTATTAGTGAGTTTTCAAGCAAAATATATAAAGATGACTTACCAATTATATTTACAATTAATGTTGATGAAATCTCAGGTAAAATAAGAAAAGTCTAATCGAAGAGAAAAGTCTAATCGAAATAGCTTCAACGCGAAATAAACATGAATTCGCTAAAAATTATTAATGTTACTCCACAAAACGTAAAGAAAGAAACTCTTTTCTGTATTAAAGATCTAAAAAAACCTGGTTTTGAAAGCAAACGTAAATGGTTTGAAAAACGCTTTAAAGAAGGTTTACGCCTAAAAATATTAAAAGACAAAAATAAAAAAATGCTCGGATTCATTGAATATATACCAGCATCAAAAGCATGGAGACCAGTTAATGCAGACGATTATATGTTTATACATTGTATGGTCGTTTATTCCAAAAAAGACAGAAATAGAGGCTACGGAATACTCTTAATAAATGAAGCAGAAAAAGAAGCGAAAATCCAAAAAATGGCTGGATTATGTACTATGACAAGTAAGGGTGCATGGGTCGCTAATAAAACAATTTTTGAAAAACATGGTTTTACTGAAGTGGATGCAAAAGGGCGCTTTGAGTTATTATCAAATAAATGGGATAACAACGCTTCAAACCCTAAGTTAATTGATTGGACATTGCAACAAAAAAACTACGATGGTTGGCACTTAGTATATGCTGATCAATGTCCTTGGCATGAAAAGTCCGTTTTTGACCTTCTAAATACAGCAATGGATTATGGTATTGATTTAAAACTTACAAAAATTGAAACTGTTGAAGCCGCTAAAAATGCACCTTCTGGATTTGGCGTCTTTAGTCTTTTACACAACGGAATACTTATTGAAGACCATTATATCAGTGCAACACGCTTTAAAAACATCCTAAAAAAGGAACACAAAAACTAAAACATTTATTCTTCATTTATGTAAAACATTTTCTGAAGACGACTTAATAAATAGTGTTAACTGATATTAATCATTTCTTAAAATTCAATCAGTTTTTATCTTAGGATATAATTTATTCTATGCTATTATGAAAATCTACGTCAAATTACTTATTGCAGTATTTCTACTTATGGTGTTTACTATTTTTTGTTCTTAAATTCTAGTTGATGTTATATTTGTATAAAAATTAAATTTTGAAGAAACTAAACTAACCTTTGACTTTTTCTTTCTCTGTCTTTTTAGCTTCTCTTAACTTTTGTCGCTCAAGTTTTTTAAAATATCCTCGAGTTAAAAAATTGTGTTTTAAAGCTTCCATGTTTTGATTGAACTTGTCTGTACCTTCGTTAATGTTGTTAAGTGTCGATTTTAAACTATTGACTAGAGCCGTATCCTTAACAATATAATTGTAAGCACCTTCACTAGAATTAAGGTCGTTAACTACACCGTTAATATTAGTTAAAACACTTTCAATTTCGTTACTGGTTAATTCTAAATTGCTTACTACATTTTTAAGTTTATTACCAGAAATAGAATCGTTCAAAATCGTTCCTAATACGGTATTATCATTTGTTTTTATTGCAGAAATAATTGAGTTTAATTCATTAATAGAATTAGTTGCACCTCGACTCGCCATTTTTAAATTGTTAACAGACTGCTTCAAATCTTGAGCCATAATTGTATCATTTAATAATAATCCAACAGTACCTTCACCTTCTAACATAGCTGTTGTTATTTTCAGCAAATCTGAAATTAGAATTGCCGCATTTTCAGAACCAACACTCAAGGTAGTTAAGATATCATCTGCACCTATTTTACTATAAGATTCTATGATATCTCCATTGCTAATAACACCTTCTATGCCTTTACCTGGTACAATGTTTACAATCATATTACCAACCAATCCATCAGAACCTATCGTAGCGATAGCATCTTTTTTAATATGAGATATTATCTTTTCATCAATATTCATATAAATTCTTATGGTAGAATCATTGATCATATTTATGTTCTTTACATTACCAATATCAATGCCAGCATAGCGGACATTATTACCATTTTGCAAACCATTTACGTTCTGAAAATAGGCACTTATTGTGAATGTTTTTTTAAACATATCTTGTCGCTGACCAATTAGATAGACACCAATTATAAAGAGAATACTTCCTATAATAACAAAGAATCCTAATCTAAATTTTTGTGAGTTCGTATTTTTCATAATTCCTGTTTAAAAAATGCTTTAATATTTGGATCATTAGAATTTGAGAGTTCCTTAAAAGTTCCAACAGCATAATCGGTTCCTTCTATTAGCAAAATCATCCGATCTGAAATTACACGTGCACAATCAACATCGTGAGTAATGATTAGTGCTGACGTATCATATTTTTTCTGAATATCCTGCATGAGCATAATTATTTCTTTTGCCGTAATAGGATCTAATCCACTCGTAGGCTCATCATATAAAATAATTTTTGGTTGTAATATTAAAGTTCTAGCTAATGCAACTCTCCGCTTCATACCACCAGATAATTCTGAAGGCATTAAATCTATAGCACTAACTAATCCTACATTTTCTAATGCTTCGATTATTAACTTTTCTGTATCAATATTTTCTCCAAATTTTTTAGTATGTCGACGTAGCGGAAACTCTAAATTTTCTCGCACAGTCATTGAATCGTACAAAGCACTGCCTTGAAAAAGAAATCCAATATCTGCTCGTAAGATATCTAAAGCTGCCTGATCTAATTTGGTGATATCATTGTGCATCACAGATATAGAACCTTTATCCGCTTCCATTAATCCTACCAAACATTTTATCATTACAGATTTTCCTGAACCAGACTTTCCCATTATTACAAGATTTTCACCTTGATAAAGTTTCATATTAAACCCATTGAGTACATGATTGTTTCCAAAACTTTTGTGTAAATTTTTCAGCTCCAGAACTGTATCTCTTTTTAATATGTTTGTTTGCTCCATCATAAATCGTAGAAAATATCGGTTACAAACACAGCTATAAAGTCAATAATGAATAACAATAATGACGTGAGTACCACAGCAGAATTTGCGGCCTTACCTACTCCAGCTGTTCCTTTTTTACAATAATAGCCTTTATAACAACCTACAATGCCAATTGCCAAACCAAAAAAGTATGACTTAATTGTAGCTGGTATAATATCACCAAATTCTAAAGAATCAAATACCAGATTAAAATAGAGCATAAAGGATACATTTCCTTTAACATTTTCTACCAAATAAGAACCAAATAAAGCTATTGCATCACCCATAATTACTAATAAAGGTAACATAAGAGTTACGGCTAGGACTCTCGTGATAACTAAAAACTTAAACGGATTGGTACCAGAAACTTCCATGGCATCAATTTGTTCAGTTACACGCATAGAACCTAACTCAGCCCCAATACCAGAACCAATTCTACCAGCACAAACTAAAGCAGTAATAATTGGACCTATTTCTCTAACAATAGAAATGCCAACCATTGATGGCATCCAACTTTCAGCTCCAAATTCCATTAATGTTGGTCTCGTTTGTAACGTAAGTACTAACCCAATAATAAAACCTGTAATACCAACCAATAACAAGGATCGATTGCCCATATGATAGCATTGACGCAATAATTCTTTGAATTCAAATGGACGGTTAAATAGATTCTTAAAAAATCTAGCTGTGAAATATGAAAGCTCACCAATTTCTATGAAAAAGGATCTTAACTGTGCTTTTATGTTTGAAAAAACTAGCATTCTTGGTTGTGATAGAACATCTCAAATGTACAGGTTAATCTGATTAAATAAAATGATAATCATCATTTCGTAGGACTGATAGAAATCATTATATGGGTAATTTTTTTAAAATACCTTTAATTTCTAAAAAGCTAATAATGAGAGCCTCAGTTCACATTCAAAATGTAAAATCTAACCGTTGCATAAAGGCAATAGTGCATAGACTATCTGCAATAAAAAACATCAGTGATGTTGATGTTGAACCTATAAAACACATAGTCGCTTTTACTTTTCATACCAATCACGATTTCGAAACTGTAAAGCATGCACTCTCTAGAATGGGTTACCCAATTATTGGAACAGAAAACAAATTAACAACATAAGCGCAATACGATCTGTGTTGTGCCATTACAATGATTTAAAAATAAGAAGATGGAAATAGGACAAAAGCATGAGCAAGAGGAAATTATTACAATGCCACGAATTGGTGATAAAGCACCAGAGTTTGAAGCAACTACTACACAGGGAGTTATTAATTTCCCTAGAGATTATTCTGGAGAATGGGTAATATTATTTAGCCACCCAGCAGATTTCACACCTGTATGTACAAGTGAGTTTATGACTTTCGCAAACCTTGAAGACAAGTTTACTAAAGCCAATTGCAAGTTAGTGGGACTTTCTATAGATGGTATATATAGTCACATTGCTTGGTTAAGAACTATTAAAGAAAAAATTGAGTTTAATGGCATGAAAAATATTGAAGTAAAGTTTCCTTTGATTGAAGACATTACTATGGAAGTAGCAAAAAAGTATGGCATGATACAACCTGGCGAAAGTAAAACGCAAGCCGTAAGGGCTGTATTTTTTATCGATCCAGATAGTACGATTAGAGCAATTATTTACTACCCTTTGAGCTTAGGAAGAAATTTTGATGAAATATATCGTGCATTAATCGCAATGCAAACTTCAGATAAATTCTCTGTTGCTACTCCTGCAGATTGGAACCCAGGAAATGATGTCATTGTTTCACCAGCAGGATCCTGTGGTGTTGCAGAAGAAAGAATGACTTCTGAAAATGAATTGACGTGTGATGATTGGTTTTTCTGTACCAAGAAATTAAATAAAGAAGACGTATTAGACAAAATTTTAAAAAAGACAAAACTACTTACGAAATGAAAAGACTAGTGCTGCTCATACACACTTTTATATTAGTGCTCTTCGCAATATCTGTAAGTTCTTGGATTAAAAACAGAGACGCACTATCAATATCCTTAAAAACAAAGGGGTTAAATCAAATTTACCATCAAGATTCGATGGTAAACTTGGTTTCAATACATAAAGCTATAACCGTAGAAAATTATTTTCAATTTATGGACTCGTTAGTCTATAAATACGACTCATTGACATCTTATAAATTAACTGAGCATCTGCTCGTGAGAAATAATCCATGGATTATCGACACACTTCAAAACACTGATTATTACAGAATGAAGGCAAAAGATTCGTTTGTATTCAATCAAAAAGAAATGATTGCTTTACCAAAAGGTAATTTGTTAATGATTCCAAATTCCATTGAAGCAAAACAATTACTCACCTCATTTGATAAAACATACATAGATATCAACATACCTGAATTTAAACTTCGTATTTATGAAGATTCTATGTTACGCTATGAGTTTCCAATTAGAGTCGGTCGAAATACAAAGAAATATTTAGAGATGTCTGGAAGAATTCAAAATTTAAAAACCAAAACAGGTATTGGTAAAATTATTAATCATGTTCGTAATCCAAGATATGCTAATCCAGTTAATAATCATGAATATCAATTAACGAAAAGAGATGATGGTTTAGTTACCAAGTTACCACAGATTCCTTTTATAGAAACTGAAATTAATAGCTTGCGCTATGGCCAATTAATTCATCCAACGACAAATCCAGAAACTTTAGGAAAAGCATATTCTAATGGATGTATAGGAACCAAGGAAGCTGACGCATGGGTAATATATTATTACACACCAATTAATACAAAAATTAATATTAGATATGATTTAGAAACTTTTACAAAAAAAGGAGATACAATTCATTTAAATGATATTTATAAAACAATTAAGTTATAAATCCCCATATTTTGTAGTTAATTCATTATCAGTTTCCTTTTCTGAATTCCAGCAATCCAAGTTTTCTATTGTAGTTTCTGCGATATTGGTTAAAGCATCGTCTGTTAAAAAAGCTTGATGACCAGTAATTAGCACATTTGGTAAGGCATTTAACCTCAAAAGTAAATCATCATTTGGTATTTTTTGAGAATGATCTCTAAAGAAAATATCTCGTTCGTTTTCGTAAACATCAATACCTAAAGCCCCTATTTTTCCATTTATGAGACCATCAATTACATGCTCAGTATTAATAATAGCACCTCTTGCTGTATTAATAATAATAACACCATTTTTCATTTCTGAAATTAATTCTTCATTAATAAGTTGATGCGTATCGCTATTTAATGGTACGTGCAATGAAATGATATCTGCTTGCGCGCATAAATCTTGTAATGTCGTATACTGTAAATCGTAATGCTCAGTTAATTGCGTATTTTCTTCAATATCATAGCCAATTAACTGACAACCAAAGCCATGCATTATTTTACACATAACTGATCCTATTCTTCCTGTCCCAATAATACCAACGGTTGTATTATTTAAATCAAATCCAACCAAATCATTGAGATTAAAATTAAAATGATTTACTCTAAAATTAGATTCAATTAACTTTCTGTTTAATGCTAATACTAAAGCAACCGCATGTTCAGCAATGGCATATGGAGAAAATTCAGGTACATTGGCTACTTTAATACCTAATCTTGAAGCCGCTCTTAAATTTACATTATCATAACCTACCGATCTTAAAGTTATATACTTTACCCCAAAATCATTTAGTTTTTCAATGGTTATAAAACAAGCCTCATCTGCTGAAAAAATTGATACAGCATCATAGCCAATTGCCTTCATAGCTGTTTCAGAAGAAAGAGCATCTTTTATAAAAGTAAGTTGATGCTTTTTGTTATTAGCTTTTTCTAAATAAGGAATTTCAAAATCTTTAGAACTGAATACAAGGACTTTCATGATGATACGCTATAAATTAGAACATATAAATCTATTTATAATGAGATGATTATGAAATGATATTGCTCATGTTAAATGGTACAATGCAATACGTATACTTACTCAAATAAAAGCACCAGAAAAAATGTTAAAGACCAGACAAGAAATCCGGACAGTATATCGGAATGACTAAAAAAACAAATACCAAAAACATTATAGTCCATAGCACCCACATTAGAAGTGGATACGTAATTAATTCACCTTTTGATTTTGAACGTAATGAGTGTGCAATCAAACCTTGAATACCAAAGCTAAACATCAAAAAAGTAAGGCTGGAGCTAATAATCAAAAAACTTTTGGAATATGATTCTTTCGAAATAAAAAGAAATATTCCCAATCCAATCGCTACTATAATGACTATTCTAAATATTCTTCTTAACATTTTACAATTGTTTTAAGGTTTCTAAAAGTGAAATAAACTATAGTTTTTAGCATTAAAGCTTATCAAAGGTATCCTACCATAAGATTCCATCCGTTTAACTAAATCTCTATGGAATATTTTTGATGCTAAGCCATGGCTCTCTCGTTCTAGCATGGCAATTAAATCTGCATTAGAATTTCCAAAATATATTTTCATGTCATTAAAAATATCTTCCGAATATAAAATGGCCACTTCCAATTTGGGATATTGAATATGTTTTTGGATTTTTTCTTCTATGGCTTTCATTTCTTCTTTTCCTATTGTCTCTTTCAATGAGGAAATATGCACTATTTTTATTTTGGCATTAAGCGGCTTAGCAATTTCGGTTAGTTTATCAATAGCACCTATATCTTCTTCTTCAAAATCAGTTGCATATAAAATCGTTTCAATAAGCTTTGGACTTGCATCTGCAGGTATAGAGAGTACTGGATATGGAGATTTTTCAATAAGATGTTTGGTGGTATTACCCATAATTACTTCTCGTAATGCACTTCCGCCCTTCATTCCTGTAAGGATTAAGAAAGCATCAATCTCTTTTGCTTTTTTAACTATTCCGCTAACTACAGACTTATTTTCAATGGCTTCAACCTTTACATTTATCCTATCCAATTTTTCACCTAAATGTTCTTTACAAAAACTACTGAGTTTTGAGTTATGCTTTTTAAAGGCATCACCTTCAATATCCGGAAATGCAGCTTCAGCCTTGAAGCTTAAACTGTCTAACATTGTAGGATAATCAAATACATGAATCACTTTTAAAGTAGCCTCAATTGCTGTGCTTAATGAATAGGCATATTTTAATGCTGCAATAGAGTTTTCTGAATAATCAGTAGCATATAGGATTGTTTTCATTTTAAACTCACTTGTTTATTGAATAGCTAAATTAGAACCTATATAAGCACTAACAAATGACCTTTATCAGTTAGAAATTACTTTTTTAACTGACCAAAGTCATTTCTTCAAAATAATACGCTTACTAATTTTATCTGAAATAATTTTTACGAGTATCTGCCTAAAAAACATCTAGAAAGTTTAAAACAGTTACTCAAGAATCTGTTGGAAACACATAAGAATAAAAGATCATGGGAGAAATAGCTACATCAGACAGACAAATCACGTTATTCTGCAGCTCAAAATCTGTGAGAGCAAAAAAAACTTTGGCGTATGCAAAAGCTGAAGGATTACCTATTTTAGAGATTGATATTTTAAAAACAAAATTAACAGGAACTCAAATATTGGAACTCGCAGATAGATTGCATATTAAGATTAAGGATTTAGTAAATCAAGAACATCCCTCTTATAAAACACATTTCGATCACCACAATTTCTCTGAAAGAGATTGGATTAAGATGATACAGCATAACCCAGAGATTATGAAACAACCCATAGCATTAAGAGGAGATATAACACTATTGGTTGAAACTCCTACTGATATTATTAAAATATAATGAAAACAAGCTGTTAAAAATTAGATGACTCACCTTTTAAAACTTTTAAATATGCACCTATTTGTCCTCTATGATAAACTTCATGCGCAATAAGGTTGTGCATAATATATGACCACAAAGACATTTTTTGTCCATTTTCATTACTGATTTCTACATTTAATTCTCCATTTTTAAATGAAGTAATTATGGAATGCCTTTTCAGTTGGTATTCCTTTAATTTTTTTAGCATTGACCCGTAGGTTAGTTTATCAATATTTAAATGAGGTTCTTCTGTTCCTAGTGTCCATTTGAATTTTTTTTTATTAGTTGTAGCAATGGTAAAAAACAGTTCGTCAACATGTATTAAATGATGAACTATATCAGCAAAGCTCATTGCTAAATTGTTTAATCTCCAATTAATGAATCCGTTTGGCACTTCTTCTAACTTTTTAAGAGTGCTATTTCTAATGTCTGAAGATAGTTCTGCCATACGATCTATACTTTTTTTAGTATCCATAATGCTATCGTTATTAAAATTTATAAGCTAAATATATAGTGAAATGACATAATTCCTAATGACCTCTATCATTTGACACTGATTATTATCATAGTAAAAGCCATTGTCCGTAGTTAATTTTATTATTTATTATACAACAGAAGAATTTTCTACAAACAATAAACAAAAACACATGAAAAATAATATTTTAATCGTTCTATATGCTGTTACGATACTTTTTGGATGTAAATCCCATGAATTTTCAGTAAATGAAAATGAACAAAAGAAAAAATTAACGAAAAATATTAATATTCCCATTCGTGAGTACGCAATTCAATCTATTTTGTGGCAACAACACGCAGCAGAATATCGTGCATTGTCTTATCAGGCATTTAATTTAGCTCAAATACAATTAGATAATATAATTGCTAATAAAATGGACATTAAACAACCTCTTGCTATTGTGACAGATATTGATGAAACAGTATTGAGCAATAGTGTCTACAGTGGGAAACAAGTTGAGTTAGATGAGGATTATAACTCAGTAAGATGGACGGAATGGGTAAAGCAGAAAAAAGCAAAAGCAATACCAGGCGCTTTTGATTTTTTTAATTATGTAAAAAGTATAGGTATTGAAGTATTTTATATTTCTAATAGGTCTATAAAAAACATTGATGAAACCATTGAGAATCTAAAAATGATAGGATTTCCGTTTGCTGATGAAGTACATGTCTTACTGAAAGACAGTCTAAGTGAAAAAGAAGCAAGAAGATTACAGATACAAGAAACACATGAAATTGTATTACTACTCGGTGATAATTTATCCGATTTTTCAGAAGTGTTTAATGACGGCTCTACTACTGAAAGAAACAATAAAGCAGATAGCTTAAAAGCTACTTTCGGTTTAAAATTCATTGTATTGCCCAATTCAATCTATGGGGATTGGGAAACGAATGGTATTTTAGAAGGAAAATACGACTGGACAACTTTTCAAAAAGACTCTATTCGTCACAAAAAAATAAGATCATATTAAATACAATAGGCAATTGAGCACCTACACAGATTGAAAATGTCATATTGTTTACTCTACACCTAATATCTGTCATACAAGAAACAAAAAGCCCATAACAAAAGTTATGGGCTTTTTTTTGCGGAGAAAGAGGGATTCGAACCCCCGGAGGTGTGACCCTCAACAGTTTTCAAGACTGCCGCATTCGACCACTCTGCCATTTCTCCCGAGTGCCTCATCAGGTATTCCCTGAATGCGGATGCAAATATAAAATCCTTTTTGAAGTAGACAAAGATTTTTATCTAGTTTTTTTAGTAAAATTCAATTCATAAATTTAAAAACAAAAATTAGGGTCATTTAAATTAGCATTGTATTTTCGACACAATATATATTAGTAATAACGTTATACTCATAAATCAATCTTTATGAAACATTATTTTTTACTACTTCTAGCTGTATTAAACCTTAAAAGCTTAGCTCAGAATAATACTATTGCGGTTGGAGAAAAGCTGGTATACGCAGCATCTTATAACATGTCTGGAATTTTAACAGATATCGCACAAGTAAAAATGGAAACCAGTGAAGTAACAACGTCTAAAAGTACTTTGATGCGTTTAAAATGTACTGCAGCAACTTTTACAAAATGGGATGATTTTTTTAAGATTAGAGATTTATATGAAAGTTATGTTAACCCAAAAACACTAACTCCGTACCTTTATAAAAGAGATATCAGTGAAGGTGGTTACTATAAATTTATGCAATACAAGTATAATCATAAAGCAAAATTGGTAAAAAGCCTTAAACGCAAAAGAAATGAAGAAGGGAATACTTGGGATGAAAACAATACTATAAAAATCGGAACCTCTACAAAAGATTTAGTAAGCACTTTATATCATATAAGAAACCTAGATATTCATAAAGCAAGTCCTGGAGATCAACAAAAATTTACGGTACTTTTCGATAATAAAGAGAATGTCATTACATTAAAGTACATTGGTAAAGAAACAATATCCACAAAAATAGGTAGTAAAGAATGCTACAAATTAGACATATCAATGAAAGGAAGCGATATTATTAAAGGTAGTAATAATAATTTATTATGGTTAACTGCAGACGACAATAAAATACCTGTTTATGCGAAAATTAAGATTCCTGTTGGGAATGGAGAATTAAAAATTCAATCTGCAAGCGGACTTAAATACTAATTATTATGAAAAAACTATTTATTGTTTTAGGTTTTATCGCTGCAATATTAGCTGCAATACTTGCTGTTACTCCACTTTCTAATTTAGCTGTTGTTCCAATAATAGCGGCGTTTATTTGTGGATTAGCAGTAATTTTTATTACAAAAAAAGATAAAACCAAAACAAAGACAATTCAGTATATCTTTTTATTAGCTATAATAGCCTTAAGTCTAACTATTTACAAAGGTATATTTAACACTTCTGAAGTTGGTAATACCGAACAATTAGAGCAGCGTGAAGAAGAAAACCTAGAAGACTCGAAAGAAATTTTAAATAATATAGAAATAGACGAAAATTTCTAAACTTCATTGAAATTGTAAGAAAATATTTCAGCTATTTAACTTATTTTTGTCCAAATCAATTATCTAGATGAAAGTATTAGTTGCGTCTGCACTTATTCTTGTTGGATCTTGCGCTACATTGAGACATAGCGAAAAGATCGACAACCTAAAAAATAGCATTTCGTTTGAGAATAAAAAGGTTGTGACAAAATATTTGAACACTATTAAGTCAGAGGAATTAAAAACACACTTAGAAGAAGTTGCATCAGATAAATATAATGGTAGAATGACTGGTGAGGAAGGGCATAATCAAGTTTGTGATTATATTAGAACCTATTACAAGTCTCAAAATATAAGTGCACCAGAGTCTCATCCAGATTACTATCAAATTGTTCCAAAAGATGCTTTACCTGATGATCTCAACGCATCTCAAAATATTATATCGTTTATAAAAGGAGCAGATTATCCTAATGAATATGTCTATATAACCGCACATTCTGATCACGAAGGTGTTATTGATGGTGAAATATATAATGGAGCTGACGACAATGGATCTGGTACTGCTGCAGTCTTAGAAATGGCTGAAGCTTTTAATAAAGCTGTAGTTGATGGATATAGACCTAAACGTAGTATTGTTTTTTTACATGTAACGGCTGAAGAAGTCGGTTTGTATGGCTCTAGGTATTATTCAGAAAACCCTATTTTCCCCATGGAAAACACGGTTGCAACCTTAAATATTGATATGATTGGTAGGGTTGATGAAAGACACAAAGAGAATGAAAATTATATTTATATTATTGGATCAGACAAAATAAGTACCGAATTAGATTTTATTGCTCAGAAAGCAAATAATCAGTTTACGAATCTAAATTTAGATTATAAATTTAATGCCGACAACGATCATAATCGTTATTATTATAGATCTGATCATTATAACTTTGCTTTGAAAGGTGTTCCTGTAATTTTCTTTTTTAATGGTGAACATGAAGATTATACAAAACCAACTGATACTGCTGATAAAATCAATTATCCTTTATTAACCAAACGGACTAAACTAATTTTTGCTACAGCGTGGTACTTAGCTAACTCACAAGAGCGTTTAAACCCTGAAATTATCTAGTGTTAAAGTTTGTTAAAAGGAAATTAATTAAAGCTAAAGGCTTGTTCATTTCCTTATTTTTAAGACTTCTTTATTAAAAGACTATTGATTTAATGCCTTAACAACTAACAATCAAACAAATTTATTTAATGAAAAAAATACTATTATTAATTTGTGTTTCTTGTATTATATTAAGTTGTGGATCATTATCAAAGAACGATATTGCTGCCACTAAAGAAGTGGAAACAAAAATTGTTGATCCTTCTAAATATGCATCGACAATAACATCTGAAGAATTAAAAACAATGCTCTACAAATATGCCTCAGATGAATTTGAAGGAAGAGAGACAGGTGAAAAAGGCCAAAAAATGGCTGTAGAATATCTAAAAGAACAATATATAGCAATGGAAATTCCTTCACCACTTGGTGGAGATGATTATTTTCAAGAAGTACCATTAGAAAAACAAAAGACAAATGAAGCTAGATTAAGTATCAATGGTAAATCTTTCAATAGCTTTGAACATCACATTGTATTAGCAGCATCTGAAAGTATGGATATTTCTGTAAATGATGTAGTGTATGTAGGTTTTGGTATAGATGCTGATAATTATTCCAGTTACAAAAATATTGATGTAAAAGGAAAAGTAGTTTTAGTAAAATCTGGCGAACCCAAAGATACAGAAGGGAATTATGTAACTACTGGTGCAACTGACGAGACCAAATGGTCTAGTGGTCGACAATCTTTATCCAGCAAAAAAATTGCAGCTACAGCGAATGGAGCTAAAGGCTTACTCTTAATGGATGATGACTTATTCGGTAGATATGCACCTTACTTTGCTAGACAAGCACAAGCTGGCACATCTGGTCGATTATCTTTAAAAAGTAAATCTGCAGGTTTAGCCATGCTTATGATAACTGAAGATTTAGGAAAAGTCTTATATCCTGAAATATTAGAAAATAATACTTCAACTATTCTGAACACAAAAATGGATTTATCCATTGTAAACAAATCAGAGGTTGTAGTATCAGAAAATGTTGTTGCTTATATCAAAGGTTCTGAAAAACCAGATGAGATTATTGTTATTTCCGCTCATTTAGATCATGAAGGTATTAAAGATGGTCAGATTTACAATGGCGCTGATGATGATGGGTCTGGTACGATTGCATTATTAGAAATTGCTGAAGCAATAAAAGCAGCAAAAAAAGATGGTAACGGACCAAAACGTTCAATTTTATTATTGCATGTTACAGGTGAAGAAAAAGGACTACTAGGATCGAGGTATTACACAGATAATGACCCAATATTTCCGTTGGCAAATACAGTGGCTAACCTTAATATTGATATGATAGGTCGCACAGATCCAAAACGTAAAGAAGGAGATAGAAATTATGTATATTTAATTGGTAGTGATAAATTAAGTATGGATTTGCATAATATTTCTGAAGAAGTAAATACAAAATACACTAACATTGAATTAGATTACACGTATAATGATGAAAATGACCCAAACCGTTTTTATTATAGATCTGACCATTATAATTTTGCTAAAAATAATATTCCTGTAATATTTTATTTTAATGGTACACACGATGATTATCATAAACCTAGTGACACACCAGATAAGATTGAATACGATTTATTAGAAAACAGAACACGGTTGGTTTTTTATACAGCATGGGAATTAGCAAATAGAGCTGATAGAATTATTGTAGACAAAGCTTCAAAATAACAGTCAAAATAAAATTTAAAAAGTCCTTAAAAATTATCTTTAAGGACTTTTTCATTTAATTGTAATAACAAAAAAAGCTTCCCATTACTGAGAAGCTTTACTAATAAGGGTGGAAGACCGGGTTCGAACCGGCGACTTTCGGTACCACAAACCGACGCTCTAACCAGCTGAGCTACAACCACCATTTTAATTAGGACTGCAAATGTAAATTATTTACCTTTTTCTACAAAAGGTTTTATTAAGTTATTTTAAATCAAATAAACTATTCACAGCAGGATAACGCTCCACGGTAAAACCCTCAGCAAATTCCACACCAATTATTCGCCCTAAGTTACGTGCTCTATAGACAATACTATCCGTGAAATTCTTACTAGATATAGGAGTTTCTGGCTCAGTGCTATTTGGATCAAAAAATTGGGTTTTATAAGCCAATACTGCATCCATTTTATTATCCATAAATCCCGTAACGTCCACAACAACATCCGGTTCTATATCTTTCCATTGTATATAGTGATAAACCATCTTTGGCCTCCAAGGTTCTTGATTCTTATCATTTTTAAAACTTGTTTCTATTTTTTGTAATCCACTTAAAAAACAAGCATTACTAACGAGTTGACTACCTTTTCCATGATCAATATGTCTGTCTTCAATCGCATTGCATATAACAATTTCAGGCTTATAATAACGTATATATTTTATTATCTCTAGTTGGTGTGCTTTATCATTAACAAAAAAACCATCTGAAAATCCCGCATTAATTCTAGAATTAACCCCCAAAACATTAGCAGCATTAATTGACTCTATATCTCTTGTTTCTGCCGTTCCTCTTGTCCCTAATTCACCTCTAGTTAAGTCGATAATTCCAACTTTCTTACCATTAGATACTTCTTTTGCTATGGTTGCACCACAACCTAATTCAACATCATCTGGATGTGCTCCTATAGCTAATATGTCTAATTTCATGTGTTATATTTATTGATTTCTTAAATTTTTTAGTGCATCATTATTTGTTTCTAGCATAATTTTAATTCGAAATATAGATATTTTACACCGTTTTAAATATTCTACAATATCAAAAATATTAAAAAGAAGACAGATTCTCGATTTCTTTTTATTTCGCAAACGGTTTCGTTTTGAGATTCCTTTGTAAATGAGTGAATATTATGGTCAAAATTGAAAAATTTATAAATCCAAAAAAGTATGACATTAGTCATAATAATTGCTTTGTATTGCTAGTAATTTTATATCATAATTAAAGAACAGATTTATTATGAGCTTAATGCTTACCATATTAATTATTACGATTGCCTTATTTATATGGGGGAAATTTACACCAGATATTGTTGCTTTACTTTCTATGTTAAGCTTGTTTCTATTTGGAATTTTAGATTTAAAAGAAACATTAAGTGGATTTAGTAATCCTACAGTAATTATGATTGCTGCTTTATTTATTATAGGCGAAGGATTGTCACAAACTGGTTGGACAGCATTAGCAGGAAAAAAATTCATTAAAATGGCTGGCAAAAGCACCACTAAGCTGTTATTAATAACAACTTTAGGCTCTGGCATTTTATCTGGTGTTGTTAGTAATACAGGTACAGTTGCTACGTTAATGCCTGTTACAATTTCTTCCGCTTGGAGTATTGGTACATTACCTTCAAAATTATTAATGCCTGTAGCGTTTGGTTCTAATACTGGTGGTTTATTAACCTTAACTGGAACCCCACCAAATATTATTGTCAATAATACTATGTTAGAGAGTGGTTTAGATGGGTTCTCTTTTTTTGAATTTGGTTTAATCGGACTACCTTTACTACTTATTGCACTACTTTATTTTAGATATATAGGATACCGGTTATTACCTAATAATAAAACAAATAATAAACCAGTAGACATAAGTACTACGGTACATAAATGGATTGAAGCTTATAAAGTTGATGGCGATTATTACAGATTAAGAGTTCGTTCTGTATCTCCTTTATTAAATACAACAATAGGAGATTGGGATTTCGAAAAAGAACACGGCGTTTCAATCTTAAGAATAAAGCGTAGACATCCCAATAGACTAAAAGGCAATAATCCTTTTATAGAATTTCCGACATCAAACACAGAATTTTTATACCACGATATTATCACAGTTAAAGGGGATACCAAGGCTATTAATGCGTTAATGATTAAATTTAGATTAGGGCTACTTCCATTAGAACCTATAGCAGATGAATTAAGAAACAACTTAATAAATCAAGAGGTAGGTATGGCAGAAGTTTTAGTAACACCTAAATCTGTTATTGTAGGAAGAAAAATAAGATTAGGTAATTTCTTTAAACGTTTTGGTGTACAATTAATGGCTGCATCTCGTAATAACACACCTTTTACAGAGCGTGAAATTAGAGTAAAAGCAGGTGACGCCTTTTTAGTAAGAGGTATCTGGAGTGATATAGAACAATTGAAAGAACATCATGAAAATTTAGTAATTTGCGGAAGCCCGGAAGGAATCGCAAAAACGGTAACCAACCTTACATCTAAATCTTATATTGCATTATTTGCTTTAGTCTTAATGATTGTTTTATTAGTATTTAAAATTGTACCTGGTGCAGTTGCTGCATTAATTTCTGCTGGTATAGTTTTAATAACTAAATGTGTTCCAATTGCAAAAGCGTACAAAGGTATTAGCTGGATAAGTGTAGTAATGATTGCTGCAATGATTCCAATGGGAATAGCACTTCAAAAGACTGGTACTGCCGAATTTATTGCTAACGGTTTAGTAAACACATTAGGAAGTTTGCATCCCGTTGTATTACTGGGAGGGGTATTTCTACTAACAACTTCATTTAGTCAAGTCATAAATAATTCTGCAACGGCAGTCTTAATGGCACCAATCGTAATAATAGCTGCCAATACACTTGCAATTTCAGCAGCACCATTTATGATTGTAGTTGCGATTAGTGCATCAACAGCTTTTTTAACACCTGTTGGTACAACAACTAATGCAATGGTAATGACAGCTGGAGGATACAAATTTATGGATTATTTAAAAGTAGGAGCACCATTGCTTCTGCTATTCTTAATAACAACATTAATATTAGTGCCGTTAATATGGCCATTTTAATTTGAAAGTCGAATAAAACAAATTTTAATCATGGAAAATTTATTAAAACAACCGATTATGAAAACTAGAGACCTTACGAAGTACGGATTAAAAGACACCAATGCACATTGGAATCTTTCTCCCGAAGAATTACAAGCCATTACCGTTGAAAAAGGAATGGGTAAAGAAACTGCTAATGGTACATTAGCAATTAACACCGGAAAATTTACTGGACGTTCACCTCAAGATAGATTCTTGGTTAAAGACGATTATACTAAAGATCGCGTTTGGTGGGGAAAAACAAATAAAGGTATATCACCCGAAAATTTTGATTACTTACAAACTGAAATAGAAAACTATTTAAGTGGTAAAGAAATATATGTTAGAGATGGCTACGTATGTGCTGACCCTGAATACAAAATGAATGTAAGAACAATTACAGAATACCCTTGGTCTAATATGTTTATTTACAACATGTTTTTAAGACCTGATGCATCAGAATTAGAAAACTTTGAAGAAGAATGGTTAGTACTTTGTGCACCAGGATATGAAGCTAAAGATCCAAAAAGTCATGGTTTAAGACAAGAGAATTTCTCTATTTTAAACTTTACTAAAAAAGTTGCTTTAGTAGGTGGTTCTGCTTACACTGGTGAAATGAAAAAAGGTATTTTCTCAGCACTTAATATGATCTTACCTGTTGATAAAAATGTTTTACCAATGCACTGTTCTGCTAATGTTGGAGAAGATGGTGACACGGCTATTTTCTTTGGATTATCAGGTACAGGTAAAACAACCCTTTCTGCAGATCCAAATCGTAAATTAATAGGTGATGATGAGCACGGATGGACAGCTAATAACAATATCTTTAATTTTGAAGGTGGATGTTACGCAAAAGTTATAGACTTAACTGAAGAAAAAGAACCAGACATTTATAGAGCAATTAAGCCTGGTGCAATTCTTGAAAATGTAATTTTCAAAGACAATAATGAAATTGATTATATGGATAGTAGTATTACACAAAATACACGTGTAAGTTACCCAATCTATCATATAGATAATATTCAAAAACCGTCTTACGCAGGAAATCCAAAGAATATATTTTTCTTAACATGTGATGCTTTTGGTGTATTACCTCCAGTATCTAAGTTAACACCTGGTCAAGCAGCATATCACTTTATTTCTGGTTATACAGCTAAAGTTGCTGGAACAGAAGCTGGAATTACAGAGCCAGTACCATCATTCTCAGCTTGTTTCGGAGAACCATTTATGCCATTACACCCTACAGCTTATGCAGAAATGCTAAGTAGCAAAATGCAAGAAGCAGGTGTTAATGTTTGGTTATTGAACACTGGCTGGAGCGGTGGCCCTTACGGAGTTGGTTCTCGTATTAAATTAAAATACACCAGAGCTATGATTACTGCAATTTTAAACGGTGATTTAGACAATGTAGATTACGAACAACACCCAATATTTGGATTAAACATGCCAAAATATTGTCCTAATGTTCCTACTGAAATATTAGATCCTATGAATACTTGGTTACAAAAAGGAGGATATATTAGTAAAGCTATCGCCTTAGCGCATTCATTCCATTTAAATTTTGAAAAATTTGCGAGTGAAGCTTCAGAGCAGATCATTGAAGGAGGTCCATTAATTGATGAACACCATCACTTAAATGACCACGTTTAATAATTCCATGAATGAAAAGAGCCCAGGAATGGGCTCTTTTTTAATACTTCAAAAATGAAAATTTACCTTTACCTAATTATTGTATTATTATTTCAAACTCATATTTCTGCTCAAAATACAGGAGAAAACGAATTAGGTACATGGTACGAAATAACCTCATCTAATAGAATCAGTGATAAACTTAGCATTAGCGGATCTTTAACAAACTGGAATTATACTTTCTCACCAGAATATGAACAATTAATATTAGGTATAATTGGAATGAATTATCATATAAACCAAAATGTTGTTGTAGGCATTGGTTATGCGAATGACGGTTTTGATTCGTCTTTTGAAGACAATGGTATTCCTAATACAAAAGAAAACAGAATTCTTGAACAAATAGTTCTTAAACATAAATCAAATAACATTGGATTGTCACACAGATTTAGACTAGAACAGCGTTTCCTTGAGTACCCATCTGAAGATTTACTAAAACATAGATTACGTTACAGATTTAAGAGTAGTATGCCTATTAACAAAACTATATTTGTTGTGGCTTATGATGAAATTCATTTTAATTTAAACGAATTTGATTTTCATCAAAACAGAGTATATGTGGGCCTTGGAGCATATCTCAATAAAAACATAAACTTCCAATTTGGTTATGCGAGACATTCATTTAAGACTAAAAATTTTAACAGATTATCTTTCCAATTAAACTTAAAATTCGACTTTAGAAAAGAGTTGAATTAATTAAAATTAAATCAATCCTTAGAATTTTGTATTGCCTGTTCAATATCTTTTTTTAAGTCTATTGTTTCTTCAATTCCAACAGAAAAACGAATTAATTGATTGCTAATTCCAACAGCGTCTCGTTCTTCTTGTGTTAATAATGCATGTGAAGCTAAATATGGAGAAAGCATTGTGCTTTCAATTCCAGCTAAACTCATAGAAGGTTTGATGAGTTTTAACTGCTTCTGAAAACGTAAGGCGTCTAAATCCTCAGATAATTCAAAGGACATCATAGCACCAAAACCACTCATTTGCGACTTAGCTAACTTATATTCTGGATTTGATTTTAATCCAGGATAATAAACCTTAGATACTTTTGGATGTTTCTCTAACCATTTTGCCAACTTTTTAGCATTTTTAGTTTGTGCCTTTACACGTAACCCCAAAGTTTTCATGCTTCGCTCTAGCATCCAAACAGTCATATCACTTAAACTACCACCAAGATTTTTACCTACATTCCATATTCGCTCAATATGCACATTTGTACTTGCCACTGCACCTGCACATAGATCACTGTGACCACCAAAATATTTTGTAGCAGAGTGCATTACCATATCAATTCCTAAATCCATAGGTGTTTGATTTACAGGCGAAGCAAAAGTATTATCGATAGATGTCAGTATATTCTTAGTCTTACCTAATGTGGCTAATGCCTTAATATCTGTAATCGTCATTAATGGATTTGAAGGAGTTTCAATATGTATTAATTTGGTGTTTTCTTGAATCGCTTTTTCAAAATCTTTAATATTATAGCCTTTAGTAAAAGTGTATTCAATTCCATATTTAGGAAATTCTTCTTTAATAAAATTAACCGTTCCACCATACAAGGTATTTTGAACAACTAAATGATCCCCTTGTTTTAAAAAAGCCAAAAACATAGTGCTAATTGCAGCCATTCCGGAACCAAAAATCATAGCTGCTTCTGTATGCTCTAAAGCTGCGATTTTCTTTGCTAAAAACTCTTGATTTGGAGTATTAAAATAACGAGGATATCGTTTTACATCTACATCTAAAAACTCGTATGATGAACTGAGATAAATAGGAGAAATAGCCCCTTTAAATTGTTCATCCTTTATTTCACCAATATGTGTACAGATCGTATTTAAACCTAGTTTATTCTCAGACATAATTATGTTTATTAAATGATTATAAATTTAGTGAAAAAGAGTTATTAATTGTACAGATTTTCAGCACCACTTTTTAAACCAAATTGCCCCTTTTATTGCTATTATAATTTCTGCTCGTGTAATTGTACGTAAAAATACTATCAGAAGTAAAATCGTGTTCCTTACCTGAAACCCCAATCTTAAAGTCTTTGAAACAATGTTTAATTGAAAATTTATTGGATTGCTTACAATAACTCATCTATCAAAAAAAGTGACTCAACATTTATCAATGCTAGACCAAGCAATATTTTAAATAAATATGTTATTAAAAATTAATAATGAAAGTATTTTGTCCATTATTATAACATTAAGAATCAGTACTAATCGTTTTTTCCTATCTTATTATATGCTCTTATCACAATTATAGCCCAAAGTGAAACAAGCACAACAACTGCTACAGAAAACCACAAGACAATATCATTTGCTTCCATGATCAACAAGTTTTAAGTAAATCATTACACCAAGTAAAGTAGGAGCCCAAAGCCCCACAAATAAACCATGATCTCGATCACCTGTTAGAAATAAGTATTCTGCAACAAGAATTATTACTGCACACAATAGAAGCATTAAGAGATTTTCAGTACCTAATTTTTTGAAGTAATTCATTTTTGAAGGTTAGTTTAAAGCCTCAAGTTAATAAAAAATCTAATTTGAATAATAAAATCTATAAAAAAAGATTACTATTTATAGTAAACCCTATATTTTCTATAAGCAAAAAATCCTAATAGAACAACAACACCTACTGTTATTGCAATAAACTGAAAGCTCAATATTTGGTCTCCACTTGCATAAGCATGCAATCCAGATAAATAAAAATTTACACCAAAATAGGTCATTAGAATACTCGCAAATGCAATAATAGACATAAAATTATATAACCAACGTCCTCTTAAACCTGGCACTAAACGCATGTGAATAATAAACGCATAAATCATAATACTTATCAAAGCCCATGTCTCTTTTGGGTCCCAACCCCAATATCTTCCCCAGCTTTCATTTGCCCACATACCACCAAGAAAGTTTCCAATAGTCAGCATTACTAAACCAACGGTCAATGCCATTTCATTAATTATAGTTAGCTCTTTTATATTAATGGACATGCGATCTTTGTTCCCTTTATTTGTAAGAATCATTAACAATAAAACTACGACACCTAATATCATACCTATTGCAAAAGGTCCATAACTAGCCACAATTACAGAAACGTGAATCATTAACCAATAGCCTTTTAAAACGGGTTCTAAATTCGCAATGGCTGGATCCATCCAATTCCAATGTGCAACCATTAAAATCATTGAACAAACAAAAGCTGAAGCTGCTACGGTTAAATTACTTTTTCTACCTAATAGTAATCCAAATAACATTACAGACCAAGCAACATAGATCATAGATTCGTAAGCATCACTCCAAGGTGCATGGCCAGACAAATACCAGCGCGCTCCTAGTCCTAGCATATGCAGAACGAAAAGAAAAACTATAACTCCAATGAGAACATTAATTGCCCACTTTAACCAAGAACTTTTATACTTAAAAATCTGTACAATCAATAATACAAACAACAAGGTACCAGCGTACATATACCAACTAAATAACTTTTTAAAGATGTCGTATTTATTGTATAAAATTTCAGTTTTAATCTTATCTTCAGAAAGCATTACTTCACTTCCTAATGTTGCCTGTGTCTTTTTAATTCCATTTAATAATTCTTCAGGTTTAGAATAGTCCCCAATTGTTTTTGCGTTATTTAATGTTACTAAATATGCATTAAAACCGTTATTAATAAAATTGCTGTAAAGCGAATCTGTTATTTTTTGACGATACCCTTGTTCTCTAAATTCTAATGACGATATCCATTTATTATTTTCATCATTCGGAATTGGAAAAATCTTTAATGAACGTCCCTCAATAGCATCATATAGCAAACTAATTCTGCCATAAGTTTCTTTCACTTCTTTTTGAAATCCATTCGGTACCTGTGCCTTGTATGCTGCTTCAATATATGGTCCCAGTTTATTTCGGCCATCTGCTGTAAAAAAATCGATTAAGCTTACGTATTTTTCAGAATAATCCACACCTATTATAGTTCTGATAGAATCAGCTTTTCTTGGCTTTAAATAAATGATTGGCACATTGTACCATAGCATCGGGCTCTCTTGAATTGACAGAAATACTTGCGTAGCATTAAAATCTTCGTAGGCCTCTTTTTTGCTTAATTTTCTAAGCATTTCTGAAGCATACGTATGCATAGGCACCATACGACCACTATAGTCTTGCAATACCATTTCCGCAAATTTATCAGCATGTGCTTGTGGAGTAATATGAACAGATAGTATTGAATCTATCTGAGATTTACTTGGCTTTTGAGCATGGTCATGACCATCGTCTGCAGAATGTACTTGTGCAAAACCAGAAACACTAAAGAAGAGTGCAATTATGGTTAACATTTTTGCTTTCTTCTTTTTTAATTTATTAAGCCTGCTTCGTATCTCATCAAAACGTGTATTCTTGGCAAATAAAATAGCAATTAAACCAAAATACAATAACAAATAACCAGCATAGGTAATATAAGTTCCCCAACGATCGTGATTTACAGAAAGCACAGTTCCTTTTTCATCATTATCAAAACTGGCTTGAAAGAATCTATAGCCTCGATGGTCTAAGATATGATTCATATATATATGATAATCAAAATCACCTTTCTCTTTATCGAGTACAGTAACCTTACTCTCGTAAGACGAATATGCTTTTTCTGTCCCTGGATATTTCTCTGCAATAAAATCATTCAATTTTACCTCGAATGGTAATTTTTCTAGTCTGGCCCCATATTGCAATGCGACTTCCAATCCACCAACTTGTACTTCTTCAAATCTATTGTAGGTTCCTTTACCACCTAATAGATTTACACTTTTGGTTTCACCATTAGCAGTAACATCTAATACAATTCCATTCTCATCATTTTTAAGAATTACTGATTTTTTTACAATATCAAACTTTCCTTTAATCACAGGTTTTGGAAAAACCAATTGCTTATTACCTATGATGTAGCGCGAACGCAAAACTAACGGCTGTAAGCTATCTTTTTCTAACTTTGCTGTTACACCAGTAGACATCGTCATATACTCACCCTCGTATGGCGAATTAATAAAAAGTCCTTCTTCGGTATATGTAATATTTATTGCACCATCTTGGTGTTTATTTAAAGAAATAAGAACATTATGCAAATTAGAAACCTGCCCTTCTTTTAAAAAGTGGTTGTGTGGCCTGCCATTTCCCGCTTCTACTACTTTAAGGTAGCTCTCACCTGTTTCATCTGGAATTATGTCCTTTTCTGCCCCACTAATAAATTTTTTGAGTTTAAAATTAACAGGAACATTATCATAGGTAATATCCTCATCAAAATCATTATCTAATCTCGGTGAAAAATCAACTTCGCGTTGAAAGTTATAACGCTGCAATTGACCATCAATTTCAAAATTACCTACAACATAGGCCGTTATATAAGTCTTTTGAGATCGGAATTCACTCTCTGTTGCACCTTCTCTAATAGACATCATGCCTTCATAACCAATATAGCGTGTTACAAAAGCACCTAACAGAATAAAAATGAACGATAAATGCAAAATTAAAGTGGCCCATTTCTCCTTTTTATGTAATCGGTATCTAAAAATATTACCAACAAAATTGATAATAAAAAAGACCATTATAGTCTCAAACCACCACGCATTATATATTAAAGTTCTTGTATATGGAGTTGGTGATGTATCCATGTTTCTGTCTAGAATAGTTCCTGTTGCCATTGCAACGGCAAAAACAATAAACAAAACAGCAGTAAGTCTTGTAGAGAATAGAAAGTTAGCGATTTTCTTTTGCATAGCTATAGGCTTGTTTTTAGCATGTGCGAAGATAAGGCTTTTTCTGATTTAGATAAGCTTATCGAATTTCAAAAAGATGTTAAAATATTTCTAGTAGAATCCTATTACTTGGTGCTATTTGTCCTAAGTAATTGGTTTTGCTCTTTCATTAAATCTTTTAAATCAGACAACAATTGAATATCCTTAGGAGTTACAACGGTTTCGTCATTGGTATCTTGTGCTTTATTGCGCAGTTTATTCATGAATTTCACGATAATAAAAATCGTAAATCCAATAATTAAGAAATCTAAAAACACCTCAAATAATTTTCCGTAAGCAACTGCTACTTCACTAATTGTTATGGCAGCAGATGCATCAATTACTTCATCTCTTAATACCAATTTCTGATTCTGAAGATTTACATTATCAGTCAATAAAAACAATGGTGGCAAAATCACTTGCTTGGCGAGAACATCTATGACTTTGTTAAAAGCTGCTCCTATGATAATTCCGATGGCCATATCCATCATATTACCCTTAACTGCAAATTCTTTAAATTCTTTGAATAGTTTCATGTGTCTTTCTGGTTAAATTTTAAGACACAAATTTATAACGTAGTAAGTGAAATACTAAGATTTTCGAGATTCAAATATCTTTAAGT